>OHCR01000016.1_pt1 | contig 139613 bp, 148 predicted proteins | sample 1566831 | NCBI WGS metagenome assembly OHCR01 (sample SAMEA3879516, study PRJEB24766) | human gut metagenome | biome: human-associated habitat; feature: feces | place: USA | collected 1985/1987
CGTCTCCATCATGGCGGCGAACAACGAAATCGGCACGATCGAGCCGCTGGAGGCCATCGGCGCGGTCTGCAAGCGCCACGGCGTGATCTTCCACACCGACGCGGTGCAGGCCTTCGGCCACATCCCGCTCAATGTTGAGCAGATGCATATCGATCTGCTTTCCGTCAGCGCGCATAAGTTCCATGGCCCGAAGGGCGTGGGCTTCCTCTACATCCGCAAGGGCGTGAAGCTCGTGCCGTTTATGGATGGCGGCGCGCAGGAGAAGAACCGCCGCGCGGGCACGAGCAACGTGCCGGGCATCGTGGGCATGGGCGAGGCGGCGCAGCTGGCCGCGGAGAACATGGAAACCACGATGGCGAAGGTCGCCGCGGTGCGCGATCACCTGATCGCCCGCATCGAGGCGGAAATCCCCTACGCGAAGCTGAACGGCCATCGCACCAACCGCCTGCCGGGCAACGTCAACTTCTGCTTCCGCTTCATCGAGGGCGAGAGCATGCTGATGCTGCTCGATGCGCAGGGCATCTGCGCGTCCAGCGGCTCGGCCTGCACCAGCGGCTCGCTGGATCCGTCGCACGTGCTGCTGGCCATCGGCCGTCCCCACGAGGTGGCCCACGGGTCCCTGCGGCTGAGCCTGTGCCACGACACCACGGAGGAGCAGGTGGACTATATTCTGGAGAAGGTTCCCGGCATCGTGGCGTACCTGCGGGATATGTCCCCCATGTGGAAGGATTTGGAGTCCGGCAAGCGGACATTCATTCTGTAATGTAAAGGAGCGTTGATTATGGCTTTGTATACCGATACCGTGATGGACCACTTCCTGCACCCCCGGAACGTGGGTGAGATCGCCGACGCCGACGGCGTGGGCGAGGTGGGCAACGCCAAGTGCGGCGACATCATGAAGATGTACCTGAAGATCAAGGACGGCAAGATCGAGGACGTGAAGTTTGAGACGTTCGGCTGCGGCAGCGCCATCGCCTCCAGCTCCATGGCCACCGAGATGATCAAGGGCAAGCGCATCGAGGACGCGCTGGCCCTGACCAACAAGGAGGTCGTGGACGCGCTGGGCGGTCTGCCTGCCCACAAGCTGCACTGCTCCGTGCTGGCGGAGGAAGCCGTGAAGTCCGCCGTGAAGGACTACTACGACAGGAACGGCATCGCCTACGACAAGAGTAAGTTCCCCGCCTGCGAGGACTGCGAGAGCTGCCGCATGGTGTAAGAAAGACGGAAAAGAACCGCCCGAGGGCGGTTCTTTTTTTGTTCAAAACACGCCGTAGCCCTGGCCCTGGGTGATGATGTAGGACCAAAGGACCGGGCCGACGGCGCCGGTGGGACTGTACCCCAGGCGGCTTTGCAGGGTGCGGACTGCGGCGGCGGTGGCGGGGCCGAAGATGCCGTCCGCCGTCACAGGGGGCAGGGCGCTGTCCCGCTGCGCCAGCCGGTTCAGCTGGGTCTGAAGCAGCGTCACCTCCGCGCCGGTGTCGCCTTCCACCAGAAAATGGCCGGGGTATATCTGCCGGGCGAAGGTCTGGTACTCCGGCGGCAGCTGGTAGAGCGTCTGCTCATAGACGTTCTGGATGGCGTTCCATGTGTTCCGCCCCACCACGCCGTCCACCGTCAGGCCATAGGTGCTCTGGAAGGCCAGCACCGCGTCCCGCAGTTCCTCGTCGAACACGTCAGTGATGCGGATGGGCGGCAGCTCCGGCAGGAAGAAGCCCAGAAAGGCCAGGTAGAAGCGGATAGTCTGGACGCCGATGCCGGTATCGCCCAGGCGGAGGACCTTGGGGAACTGCCGCTGGGCCTCGGAGATGGTCAGGCCCTCGCTGGTGACCTCGGAGAGGCTCTTGACGCCGTTGTAGATGGACTTGATGCGATACCATGTGCCCTTGCCCACGATGCCGTCCTGGGTCAAATTGAAAATGCGCTGGAAGGCGCGGACGGCGGCGGTGGTATCCGCGCCAAAGACGCCGTTGGTCTCGGCGATAGCGGGGATGGCGGGATAGTTCTTGCGGATGCGGTTCAGCTCCCGCTGGATGGTGCGGACGTCCTCGCCCACGCTGCCCACGGTCAGCGGCCGGCCGGGGTACGAGGGGGTGCTGTCCCCCACCGGAGCGTTGGTGACCAGGTCGATGTCCTGACCGTAGTAGTATTGCAGTATCTCATAGGGTGTTTTCCCCTGGGCGGCCAGTTCCTGGCTGCCCCACTGGGACAGGCCCCGGCACTGGGTGCGGACGCCATCGCAGAACTGGGCGTACAGCGGCTCCACGTTACCCCGGCGGACGATGTAGTTGTTGAAAATGTCGTCCACGATGGCGTTGATGTTCTCGAACGTCTCCTTATCCGGGGAGAATGCCTGATCGTACTGGGTGTTGTTGGTGATGTCGAAATCGTAGCCGCGGCTGCGGTAGAACTCGGTGTAGACCCGGTTCAGCGCCACGGAGATCTGGGCCAGCACGTTGGCGCGGATGGCGCTCTCGTTCCAGGTGGGGTATATCTCGCTGGCGGCCACGCCCTTGATATAGCGGGGAAAGGTGACGGTGACGTTCTCCGCCGGGGCGTCCGGCGCGCCCAGATGGACGGTGATGTACTCCGGAATAACGGGATAGGGCACGGCTCAGCCCTCCTCTCGCTGCGGTGGCAGCGTCACCGCCAGCACGGACTCGATGCAGGGAAACACCAGCACCTGCTGGTGCTCCGGACAGTGGTAGTCCGGGTGGCTCACCGCCACGGTGTAGGCGGTGCCGCTGATGCCCGCCGTGTCCGACGACAGCCCCAGGGATGCCGGCAGGGCCGGCAGCAGTATCCTGTCGGCAATGCCGGAGCTGTCGGTCACGCCGGAGTAGAACGTCTCCCGCACCGCGCCGAAGTCGCGGTAGACCTCCACGGATGCGCCGGGGATGGGGAATATCCCCTGGGCGGCGGATACCTGCACCCGCAGGCTGCCCTGCTCCGGGTGGGCATTACGGAACCAGGTGATGGGTTCGATCTGTGCCATGGTCGTTCCTCCCTTTTGCTTTTGGGAGAGTATATGCATCAGCAGAAAAGAAATATCCCCCGGCTGCCGCCGGGGGATATTTGTTGTTTCAGAAGGCCCAGTTGCCATGGCGGAACACGGGGACCACATCGCCGTTTTCGCAGACGGCGTCGATGTCCATATCCTCGGAGCCGATCATAAAGTCCTCGTGGATCATGGAGTCATTGACGCCCAGGGCGCGGCACTCAGCCAGGGTCTTGTGCTCAAAGTCGTTAATGGTGTCGGCAAAGCCCATGCCCAGGGCCAGATGGCAGGCGGCGTTTTCGTCGAACAGCGTGTTGTAGAACAGCAGTCCGGACTGGCGGATGGGACTGTCGTAGGGCACCAGGGCGCACTCGCCCAGATAGGCGCTGCCCTCGTCCATAGTGATAAGCTTGGTCAGCAGGTCGTTGTTCTGCTCGGCGTGCCACTCCACAGCCTTGCCCGCGTGGAAGCGAATCCAGAACTTGTCGATGAGCTGCCCCTGATAGCTCAGTGGCTTGGTGGCGTAGACGATACCCTCGGCCTCGCCCCGCTTGGGGGAGATGAAGCACTCCTCGGAGGGGATATTGGGGTTGAAGACAATGCCCTGCAGGCTGCGCTCGCTGCCGCCGCAGAAATGGGCCTCGGGGATCATACCCACGGTGAAGTCGGTGCCGGTGGCGCTTCTGTAGCGCAGCTGGTGGATGTGCAGGCTGTTCAGGTAGTCGCGGCGGTCGTGGATGTCCTTGTTGTGGGCCGCCCAGTTGGCCTGGGGATCGCCCTCCAGCGCGCGGGAGGTAGAGAGGATGGCCTCCCACAGCTTCTCCACTGCCTGAGACTTACGCAGACCGGGAAACAGCTTTTTTGCCCAGGCCTCGCCGGGGACAGCGGCAATACACCACTGGTACTTGTTCTCGATCTGGTCGCGGTAGGGCTTGATGACGGGGAACTTGGCCTGCTGGCTCTTGGCCAGCTTCTCCTGGTCGATGCCCTTCAGGCCGTCCGGGTCCTCGGAGAGCAGGTAGATGCGGCAGGGAATGGTATCCACATAGTGCTGCCAGCGGGCCAACTCGTAGTCCTCCACTCTGGAGAGCGTGGTCAGGCTGCGGTGACGGACGTGGAGCTTCTGCAGAGGCTGGTAGTTCCAGTCCACCACGACCTTTTTGGCCTTACACTTATAGCACTCGTCCACCAGCATGGCCACGAACTCCGGCTGGTCCAGGTCGGCGGCGATGAACACCTCCTGCCCCTTCTGGATGTTGACGCCGGTGCGGGCGATGAGACGGGCGTAGGAACGGAGAACAGACTTTTTCATAGGGAATGCCTCCTTATCGGCAAAATTTCTGTTATGGGTATTGTACCACCGCGGGCGGGATTTGAAAAGCGGCAGGGCGGGACGTTCAAAAATTATTTTTATTTCTTTAATGTTCCTCTAATAAACCGGACGTAAGATAAGGCTATCCTAAGGAAGCACACAACACATCAACACAAGGCCATCTACATATACAATACAGTTTCAGGAGGTAAAGAACATGAAACGTTTTCACATCATCAAGAAGGCTTCCCCCGTCAACTACGCGCTGGAGAGCAGCCGCACCCTGGACAACGGCGTGGTGCTGAAGCTGATCCACTGCGGCGAGACGCTGACCGTGTCCGCCAGCTATGAAAAGCATCTGGAGAGCTTCGCCGACCTGCGCTCCGTGGAGGAGGCGGCGTATATCGAGGACTATCTGACCCGGAAGTACAGCGGTGTGGACGCCGCCGACCTGCCCATGCTGACGGCGTAAGGGTTGTCAGGGCAGCGGTTTTCTGGTATACTGGGTGTGAGCGAGAGGTCCCGCCCGCCGATGGGCGGGCGGGACATTTTTTCTGCTGCCGGACGGTGGCTTGCGGAGGAGGGCACGGCGTATGCGTATTCTTATCGCGGAGGACCAGCCGGAGCTGCGGCGGATGCTGGTGAAGAACCTAACGGCGGCGGGCTATACCGTGGACGGCGTACCGGACGGCGCGGAGGCGCTGGCCTATCTGGACGCGGCAGCCTACGACGCGGCGGTGCTGGACATCATGATGCCGAAAGTGGACGGGCTGACGGTGCTGCGGACGCTGCGCGCCCGGGGCAGCGCCCTGCCGGTGCTGCTGCTGACGGCCCGGGACGCCGTAGCCGACCGGGTAGACGGGCTGGACGCGGGCGCGGACGACTATCTTATCAAGCCCTTTGCCCTGGACGAGCTGCTGGCACGGCTGCGGGTGCTGACCCGGAAAAAAGGCAGCGGCAGCACCAATGTGTACACCCTGGCCGATCTGACGGTGGATACCGCCGCCCGGACAGCGAAGCGGGGCGGCCGGACGCTGGAGCTGTCCGCCCGGGAATATGCCCTGCTGGAATACCTGATCCGCAGCAAGGGCGTGGTGTTGTCCCGGCAGCAGATCGAGGACAACCTGTGGAGCCTGGACTACGCCGGGGGCACCAATGTGGTGGACGTATACATCAGCTATCTGCGGAAGAAGCTGGAGCTGCCCGGGGAGCGCAAGCTGCTGCACACAGTGCGGGGCATGGGCTGGGTGCTGAAGGAGGATGCATGAGGAACATATCCATCAAATGGCGGATGACCCTGTGGTTCTCCCTGCTGATGATCGCCATCACGGCACTGATGCTGGTGTTCGTGATGCTGATGAACCGCAACACCGTAACGCGGCCGCCGGAGGCGGAGCTGCTGTACATGGTGGGCCGGAACGCCGATGATGTGGAATTCGACCACGGAGGCTGGGACTTCAGCGACGTGGAGCAGTACGCCCACGGAGTGTACACGGAGATCTTCGACGAGGACGGACAGCGGCTGTTCGGCACGGCGCCGGCGGAGGTATCGGACGGCGCGCCGAAGGAAAAAAACGCGCTGCACACCGTCGTCGGCAGCAGCGGCGGGACGTATCTGGTGTACGACTGCTGGCTGGAGATCGGCGGCAGCGGCCTGTGGGTACGGGGCACCATCGACAGCGCGGCCCGGGGCAGCGTGATGGAGGTCATCGTGCCGCTGGCGTGGTCGGTGCTGCCGGCGCTGGTGGTGCTGAGCGTGGGCGGCGGCTGGCTCATCTCCAGCAGCTCCTTCAAGCCTATGGAGAAGGTCATCGCGGCGGCGGAGAGCATCTCCGGTGGCGAGGACCTGTCGCGGCGCATCGGCCTGCCGCAGGGCAGAAGTGAGATCAACCGGCTGGCGGGGACCTTTGACGATATGTTTGACCGGCTGGAACGCTCCTTTAAGGCGGAGGCGCAGTTTACCTCGGACGCCAGCCACGAGCTGCGGACGCCGGTGACGGTGATCCTGGCAGAATGTGAGACGCTGGAGCGTACAGCGGAGACCACAGAGGACTACGTCGAGGGCATGACGGTCATTCATCGGCAGGCGGAGCAGATGTCCCGGCTCATCGGACAGCTGCTGCATATCACGCGGCTGGAACAGGGCACCCAGAAGACCTGCATGGAGCGCGGCGACCTGACAGCGCTGGCGGAGGCGGTATGCGAGCAGCAGAAAATGATCGCGCCGGAGGGCGTGGTCCTGACCTGCGACGCGCCGGAGAACGTGGAGGCACGGATGGACGTGATACTGATGACCCGGCTGCTGAACAACCTCATTTCCAACGCCTTCCGATACGGCAGCGGCGGCGGACACGTCCGTGTGACCGTCCGCCGGACGGGCAGCTGCGCCGTGCTGTCCGTCAGCGACGATGGCGCGGGCATCCCGCCGGGCCAGCAGGAAAAGATATGGCAGCGCTTCTATCAGGTGGACGCGGCCCGCAGCGGCGGCGAGGGCACCGGGCTGGGGCTGTACATGGTACGCCAGATCGCACGGCTCCACGGCGGTACGGCGGAGGTGGAGAGCGTGCCCGGGCAGGGCAGCACATTCACCGTGCGGATCCCGGCGGAATGACGTATATTTTCCCCGCCTGCGGGCGGGGAAAATTTTTTCATATCCCCTATTGACTCTGCCATGGTGGAAGGGTATAGGATGAACGTAAGCTCAAGGAAAGACGATGGAGGTGCCCCCATGCTGAAGATCGGAGATTTTTCAAAGCTGTCCTCCCCGCCGCGCACCTGCGCCCCCTCACGAACCCCCCGCCTGACGGCGGGGGGTTCTTTATGATTTGCTTAACCGGGTTGACTTTCACGGGACAGGCGGGCATAATAGGGCATACTATACTGATGGGAGGTGCGGTCATGGCGGACATTTTCATACGGGTGCTGCCCAAGTACGCGCCGGACCTGATCGTACTGCTGGGGCTGTATCTCCTGCTGCTGGGCCGGTGGAAAAAGCAAGGTCGGCGGCGGGTGCTGGTGTACACGGTGTTCAGCGTGTATATGCTGGGCGTGCTGTGGGTGACGGTGCTGCCGGTGCTCTCCATGCTGGGAATACACCATGCCTACGCGCCCATGGTACTGGAGCCGTTCCGGGATCTGCGGCTGGGGTACGGCAACGCGGAAAGGCAGCTGCTGCTGAACGTACTGATGACAGTGCCCTTCGGCATTCTGTGGCCGGTGGTGCGCCGGGGAAAGGCAGGGGTGTTCCGTACGGTGGGGGCGGCGTTTCTGCTGAGCCTGTGCATCGAGCTGGTCCAGCCTCTGCTGCCCACAGCACGGATGTCGGACATCACCGACCTGATCTGCAACACTGCCGGCGGGCTGATCGGCTACGGGCTGTACCGGCCGTGGAAAAAGGCCTTGGGCTGCTGGATGTAAAAAACGACCGCCGAGGCGGTCGTTTTTGCTTATTGCAGGGCTTCGCGGAGGCAGCGGACCTTTTGGGCCAGCTGGGCGAAGGCGGCGGGGGTAAGGGACTGGGCGCCGTCGGACAGGGCGGTGGCGGGGCGGTCATGGACCTCCACCAACAGTCCGTCGGCCCCGGCGGCCACGGCGGCCAGCGCCAGCGGCTCCACCAGATCGGCGCGGCCCGCGGCGTGGCTGGGGTCCACAATGACCGGCAGATGGGTCAGGCGCTTCAGTACCGGAACGGCGGACACATCCAGGGCGGCGCGGGCGGGGGTCAGGCCGCTGCGGATACCACGCTCACAGAGAATGACCTGCGTATTGCCGCCGGACAGGATATACTCCGCGGACAGCAGCAACTCCTCCACCGTGGCGGAGGTGCCGCGCTTGAGCAGGATGGGCTTGCGGGTGCGGCCGAGAGCCTTCAGCAGGGCGAAGTTCTGCATATTGCGCGCACCCACCTGCAGCACGTCCACATCGGCCAGCGCGTCCAGCTGGGCGGGATCGGTGATCTCGGTAACGGTGGGCAGGCCCGTATCACGGCCGGCCTGCACCAGCAGCGCCGCGCCCTGCTCGCCCAGACCCTGGAAGGTGTAGGGCGAGGTGCGGGGCTTGAAGGCGCCTCCGCGGAGCATGACGGCCCCGGCGGCCTTTACGGCGGCGGCGACGGTCTGTATCTGGTATGCGGACTCCACGGCACAGGGCCCTGCGATCAGGCAGAAATCCGCGCCCACGCGGACATCGCCCACCGGCACCACGGTATTCTCCGGATGAGCGCTCCGGGCGGCCAGGTGATAGGCCGGGGTCAGACGGCGGGCCTCCTGCACATAGGGCAGGGCCTGAAGCGCGGCGGGGTCCAGCCGCCACGTCTCCCCCACCAGGGGCAGAAGGATGGATGTCTCCCCCGCTACGCAGCCGCCCTTGACGTTTTGCAGAGCCAGCTGGGCCAGCAGCTGGCGGATGGCAGGCTCCGGGGTGTTCTTTTGCAGTACGAGTATCATAACGGATCGCTCCCTGTATTGTAGTCAGGTGGTTATTATAGCGTATCCCATCGGTTTTTGCAATCCGTGAAAAGCGCATATTGACAAAAACAGGCAGAGCCATATAATGAACTTGTATTACAAATGGGCGTTCTGCGTGCCCCCTTCCCTGCCGCAGGCACGGCGGAACAAAGGAGTAAAAAGGAGAAATAATGGAACGGAAATTTACACTGAGCTGCTGCTCCACGGTGGACCTGCCCTATTCGTACATGGAGAGCCGGGACATCCCCGTGCTGTTTTACACCTATGTGGTGGACGGGCAGACCTATGACGACGACATGGGCCGTGACCCGGCGGCGCTGCCCCGGTTTTACAGCTTTCTGAAGGAGGGCAAGCTGCCCCAGACCAGCCAGATCAACGTAGCGGGGTATATGGACTTCTTCGAGCGCCTGCTGCAGCAGGGCGGCGACGTGCTGCACATCGCATTCACATCCGGGCAGTCCTGCTCGGTGAACAATGCCTATCTGGCGGCAGCAGAGCTGAAGGACAAGTACCCCGGGCAAAAGCTGATCGTCATCGACTCCCTGTGCTCCTCCAGCGGCTACGGCCTGCTGGTGGACTACGCCGCCGATATGCGGGACGCGGGTGAGGACATCGACACCGTGGCCCAGTGGGTGCTGGACAACCGGAACAAGGTGCATCACCAGTTCTTCTCCAGCGATATGACCCAGTTCCGGCGGACAGGCCGGGTATCCGGCGCGGCGGCCACGGTAGCCACGGTGCTGAACATCTGCCCCATCATGCGGCTGGACGACAAGGGCGCCATCAAGGCATACAGCAAGGTGCGGGGCAAGAAAAAAGCCGTGGAGACTACGGTGGACACCATGGAGCAGCACGCCCAGGGCGGCCGGGACTATGACGGCAAGTGCTTTATCTGCCACAGCCAGTGCCCGGAGGACGCCCGGCTGGTCATGGACGCCGTGGAGGACCGCTTCCCGAAGCTGAAGGGAAAGGTACGCCTGTGCGACATCGGCACCATCATCGGCAGCCATGCCGGACAGGGCACCGTGGCGGTGTTCTTCATGGGCGACGAACGGCCCCATATGGAGTGAAAACGGAAAAAGGCACCCCGGACGGGGTGCCTTTTTTATTTCGCGCGGCGCCGGGGTAAGACACCGCAGGAAATGCGGGTCAGTTTCCGCGCTTTTTAGCGGTCCAGGCCATGCCGGTGACGCTGAGAACAGCGGTCACGGCGTAGATACCCACGCCCGCGTCGAAGGTCTTGGGGCTGCCCTTAGTGCCGTCGGCCTTGGTGTCGGTGGTGGGGTGGTAGTAGTAATAGCCGCCGGTGGAGGGGGTGGGGTCAGGCGTAGGAGCAGGTGCGGGCGCGGAATAAAGGATATTCTTGTCCCATATTACCGCAAAGTCATCGCGGGTCATGTTGTCATTCTTATCCTCATTGTATCTGCTCAACAACTCGGGCCAGCCATTTGAGCCAAACATATTGGCCATCCTGGTATGGTCGCTCGTATTCCACGCATGTCCAAAAAGCTCAGCACGATCGGAAGGATACGCCGCGAAGCTTCCACCCTCGCCCTGCTCTGATTTTGCATAATTGAAGAAAGCGATAATGCGATCCATATACGCTCTATCGATGGTCTTTTTTCCATCCCAAAGTTCAGAGAATGGTGTATCTGTATCGGAACCCTCTGTATCTCCCTGTTTTCTGATGTAATACTCTTCACCGTCTATGGTAAAATAAAATGTATACCCATCGGTTCCGCTTATGTTGACGGCGCCGATCGCGGCCCGCGCATCACCGGAATTCGTCATGGAAAGCCAATTGCCGCCCACCAGCCAAGCGATAAGGCTGCCGGTATAACTGCCCGTCAGCGCACCGGCATTGGAGCAGTTTTCGAATGAAACTTTGCTGCTGCCCTGCTTCGCCGCCACGATACCACCAGCGTAACCGTTGTTCGTCTTGATGGGGCCATGATTCTTACAACTGCTGATGGTCACAATTGCACCTCTGGTGACCTGCGCAATGATACCGGCGGCGCGGCTATGCGCGTCTGCCGTATTCTCTACAGCCGCATGGTTCGTCAGATGATCCAAATTTACTGTGATAGTTCCAAAGGCTTCACCGATCAGTCCTCCGGTGTTACTGCAGGAGCCTACCACCTTAGAAGCGCTGTCCACCGAGCAATTGCTCACCGTAGCGTCGCCTACGATACGTCCGATCAAAGCACCGACTCTGCTTTCACCGGAGACACTTGCGCCGACCAAGTTGACATTCCGGATAACAGCGCCTGCACCTACATAGCTGAACAGGCCGATGTAGCTTCCGGAGGTGATCTTCAGCCCGGTAATCTTGTGCCCGTCGCCATCAAAGGTGCCCTTAAACGGTTCACTGCTGGTGCCGACAGGCGTCCAAGTGTCGGTAAGTTCGACATCCCTCAGCAAATTCACCGTACCGCCATTCTTGGCTTCTTCCAGTGCTTGGTGCAAGTCGGTGTAGGTTGTTCCACCCTTTTCTGCAACCGCCGGCGGTGTCGGCTGCGCTGCCCACGCGGTGGCAGTGAGGCCCAGTGCCATGACCAGCGCCAGAATGGTTGCCAATACTTTTTTCATTGTAACACTCCCCATAGAAATTTATATTTCCGCAGACCCCATCGTTTTAATAAAATCGTTATTAAAACGCAATGCAACGACGTCGTTGCGGATACTTTAATTATAACAAGTATTTTCCGTTTGTCCATCCCTTTTTGTAAATTCTCCCAGATTTTGTCCTATGTTCATCGCAAAATTGTAAAATACTTCCATTTCCTTCCATTTTTGCCGCGACAAAAGCAGGAGGCCGCACGGCCTCCTGCTTCTCTTTCACGGTTTATCTTCCGGTCATGACGGTCATGACCTCGAACTCCTCGTGGTTCAGGGTCTTGGTCATCGCCAGGCCCTCGTCGATGTCCACGTTGCTGATCCGGTCGCCCTTGGCGCAGACGATGCGGTTGGTCTTGCCCTCCGCCAGCAGCTGCACCGCCTCGTAGCCCATGCGGGTGGCGGTGACGCGGTCCTTGGCGGTGGGGCTGCCGCCCCGCTGGATGTGGCCAAGGATCGTGACGCGGGGATCCAGCCCCAGCTCCTTTTTGATCTGCTCGCCCACGGCCATGCCGCTGGCGGCGCCCTCAGCCACCACGATCATGAAATTGGTTTTGCCGCTGATACGGGCGCGGCGGATCTTCTCGGCCACTTGCTTTTCAAAGTCGTAGGGGCGCTCGGGCACCAGCACGGCGGTGGCGCCGATGGCCACGCCCACATACAGCGCCAGATAACCGGCGCGGTGGCCCATGACCTCCACCACGGAGCAGCGCTCGTGGGACTGCATGGTGTCGCGGAGCTTGTCCATACACTCCACGGCTGTGTTGGCCGCGGTGTCGAAGCCGATGGTGTAGTCGGTGCAGACGATGTCGTTGTCGATGGTGCCGGGGATACCCACCACGGAAACGCCGAACTTGGACAGGTCCTGCGCGCCGCGGAATGTGCCGTCGCCGCCGATGGCCACCAGGCCGTCCAGACCGATGAGCTTGCAGGTGGCGTAGGCCTTCTCCTGCCCCTCCTTGGTGCGGAACTCGTCACAGCGGGCGGAGTACAGAATGGTGCCGCCGCGGTTGATGATGCGGCTGACGCTGGCGTTGTCCATCTCGACAATGTCGCCGGAGATCAGGCCCTGATAGCCGCGGCGGATGCCCACGCACTCGATGCCCCGGGCGTTGGCGCTGCGGACCACGGCGCGGATGCAGGCGTTCATGCCGGGGGCGTCGCCGCCGCTGGTCAGCACACCGATACGTTTGACTGCGTTTTTCATACGCTATTCCCTCACTTTGCCAAGGGGCGGTGCCCCTGAATATGCAGGCACATTGTACCATACGTTTGGTCTGTTTTCAAGTCCTTCGGCGAGCCGCGGCAAATTTTTGCCTGTACAGTCCGTCGGTTTTGTGGTATCATCCCTATGATAAACGAAAGGAGCGACCGTCATGCACCCACAATTCGCAGAATTGACGCCCAACTGGTTCAATCGGGCGTTCATATACACCGGCTCCATCGGGGAGTTCCGCTACCGCTTCGATGGGGATAAGGACGCGGGAATCCTGCACACCGCCGTATACAGCAATGTATGCTACGAGCTGGCGCAGGACAAGGAGGAACGGGATTTCACCTGGGACGAGGCGGGCGTGGAGACGCTGAAGGCCTGGCTCCAGGAAAAATATGAGGCATACTGCACGGCGCAGAAATGACAAAAGCACCCCCGCGGGGTGCTTTTTTGCGTCAGTCACGCCAGGTGCTGCCCAGGAACAGCGCCAGCAGGGGCATCAGCTCCAGACGGCCCATGAGCATCTCCAGCGACAGCACCAGCTTGCTCAGGGGCGAGAGGATGGAGAAATTCTCCATGGGGCCGAGGATGCCCAGGCCGGGGCCCACATTGCTGATACAGGTCAGTGACGCGGCGAAGGACTCCTGGAAGCCATAGTTGTCCCAGCTGACCACCAGCGCACCGGCCAGCAACACCAGCAGATAGGCGCAGATAAAGGAGCTGGCGGCGGAAACGACGCGCTCCTCCACGGCCTGACCGTCCATCTTAATGACGCTGACATGGTTTGGATGGGCCAGACGCTTCAGCTCGCGCTTGAGACTCTTGCACAGAATGGCGATCCGGGATATCTTGATACCGCCGGAGGTGGAGCCGGCGCAGCCGCCGGTGAACATCAGCATCACCAGTGCCATGCGGCAGAAGGTAGGCCACAGGGCGAAGTCCACAGTGGCGAAGCCGGTAGTGGTGATGATGGTGACGGTCTGGAAAGCAGCATCGGTGATGGAGTCGTGGAAGCCCACACCGGCCTGCGCCCACAGATTGACACACAGCAGCAGCGTGGTGGCGGTCACCACGCCCACATAGATCCACAGCTCCTCGCTGCGGAGCGCCTCCTTCACCCTGCCCCGGACAGACAGGAACATCAGTGAGAAGTTGACGCCCGCCAGGAAGGAGAACACGGTGACGGTCCACATGACCGCCTTGGACGCACCGGCTAGGGAGGTATCATAAATCGAGAAGCCGCCGGTGGCCATGGTGGTAAAGCTGTGGCAGACGGCGGAGAACCAGCTCTCGCCCGCCAGACGCAGGGCCAGCACCTCGCAGAGGGTCAGCACCACATAGATGAGATACAGTATTTTGGCGGTACCGCCCACCTTGGGCACCAGCTTGGTCTTGATGGGGCCGGGGCTCTCGGCCCGCATGAGGAACACCGCGCCCTCGCCCAGCTTCGGCGTCAGCGCCAGGAACAGCACCAGCACACCCATGCCGCCCATCCATTGGGTCAGCGAGCGCCACAGCAGCACGCTGCGGGGCAGGTGGGACACGGCGGTGAAGGTGGACGAGCCGGTGGTGGTCAGGCCGGAGACCGTCTCGAACAGGGCGTCGATATAACTGTCCAGAACGCCGGTGAACACATAGGGAAGCGCGCCGAACAGTGCCAGCAGCACCCAGCTGAGGGCCACTGCCGCAAAGCCGTCGCGGCTGTGCATCTGGGTCTTTTTCACCGGGATCAGATGCAGCACCGTGCCCGCCGCGGCACAGAGCAGCGCCGTCAGGAGAAACTGCTGCCAGCAGGTCTCGGCATAAATACAGGCCGTCAGTGCCGGCAGCAGCAGGAAGCCTGCCTCGACCCACAGGATGTAGCCCATTGTGTGTGAGAGCAATCGAAAGTTCATAGAAAATACCTCAAAGAAAAGGTGAAAAGCCTTCGGGTATTATATAACCGCGTGGGACGGGTGTCAACCTCAGTCCAGCTTGCCCTCCAGCGCCGAGAACAGGGCGGGCATATCCACGTCCTTGCCGGTGAACATCTTGAAGGCACGGGCCGCCTGGTAGAGCAGCAGGTCGATGCCGGACACGGTGGGCAGGCCGCGCTTTTCTGCCTCGCGCAGCAGCATGGTCTGCCGGGGGTTATAGACCAGATCGTAGACGGTGACGCCTGCCGGGGCGTCACGCAGGAAGCCCAGGTCGGAAAACTCCTTCATGCCGGCCATTCCCAGAGAAGTGGCGTTGATGAACAGGTCGCTCTCGGCCATGGCATGGCGGACGGGGAAAATGCCGAAGTAGATGAACTGCGCCTTATCCGGGTAACGCGCGGCCAGATCCTGGGCCGGATAGACGCTGCGGTTGGTGACGAAAATCTTTTTCACACCGGCGCCGACCAGCGCATCACAGATGGCGTCTCCGGCGCCGCCGGTACCCAGCAGCAGCACGGTCTTGCCCTCCGGCTCCAGGCCGCGGGCGCGCAGGCTGTCCACAAATCCCCGGCCGTCAGTGTTATAGCCGATGGCACGGCCGTTTTTGATGCAGACGGTGTTCACCGCACCGCAGGCGGCCGCCGCAGGGCTCAGCTCATCCAGCAGCGGCAGGATGGCCTCCTTGTGGGGCATGGTGACGTTGAACCCGGCACAGCCGCCGGCCTTGGCCTCGGCCACGAAGTCGGCCAGATCGCGGGGCTGAACGCGGCGGACTTCATAGGTGTAGTGTACGCCGGTCTGGGCGATCATGGCGCCGTGGAGCAGCGGCGAAAGGCTATGATCCACGGGGTCGCCGATAAGATAGAGCTTTTTGTTGGTCATACAAGTGCCTCCCCAGTGCAGCCGCAGGTGGGCGCAGCCGCAGTATCATTGGTGTGTTGGAGCAGATAGTCCATGGCTTCGAGATAGCCGGCAAGTCCGTGGCCGGTGATGACTCTAACGCAGGCCGGCGCGGTGACGGACACGGCCCGGAAGGGCTCGCGGGCGTTGATATCGGAGATATGCACCTCCACCGCCGGGACGGGGGCGCAGCGCAGAGCATCATAGATGGCGTAGCTGTAATGCGCGTAGGCCCCAGGGTTGATGACGATGCCGCCGAAGCCGGCCCGGGAGGCCTGGATAGCGTCGATAAGCGTGCCCTCATGGTTAGACTGGAACAGCTCCACCTGGCAGCCCACGGCGGCGGCGTGCTCGTAAATCAGTTTACATAAATCGTCATAGCTCTGTCTGCCGTAGATGTCCGGCTCCCGCTGGCCCAACAGGTTCAGGTTGGGGCCGTTGAGGATGAGCAGCTTCATGGCGTATCCCTCCATAGTCGCAGAATAAAGTCCTTCATTTGGTCAACAGTGCCGTCAGGCACCCGATAATGGGCGCAGGCCGCGTACAGCGGGCAGCGGACGGTATACAGGGCCCGCAGGGCCGCCTCTCCCCCGGCGAGCAGCGGACGTCCGGCGGCGTAATCAGTTGACATAATATTATCCACCGTCCGGTCCAGCCAGAACACCGTGCCGCTTCGACGCAGGAGCTCGCGGTTCTGCTCCGTCAACACCGCACCACCGCCGGTGGCGATGACGCAGGGTGTTTCCGTCTCTGTGCAGAGCGCTTCCAGCGTCCGGCGTTCCAGGGCACGGAAGGCAGCCTCGCCCTCCGCGGCGAAGATCTCAGGGATGGAACAGCCCACCGTCTGCTCCGTCAGTGCGTCCGCGTCGTAAAGGGGCACGGACAGCGCCCGGGACAGGGCGGCGCCGATGGTGGTCTTTCCGCTGGCGGGCATACCGATAAGGATGATCCGCCCCGTCATGCCTGCTCCTCCCGGGAGAGCGCCATCAGCAGGGTCATCAGGCGCTCCGCCTGATCGCGGCGCTCCGGCAGCATATCGCCCCGGGTACGGAGGACTTCCGCCTCCCGGGCCTTATCCCGGACCGGCAGACCGTGGACGCTCTTATACGCGCCGATGGCGGCAGACAGCCGCTGACGGCGGTCAAACAGCTCCAGGATCGCCGCGTCCGTCTCGTCCAGCCGTTGACGCAGGCCGTTCAGGTCGGCGGGCGTGTCCGGCAACAGCTGGCACACCGCCAGGGCGGCGGCGGACTCCACCGCCGGGGCAGCGCGGAGCGCGATGCAGGCGTCGTGGCGGCCGGAGACGGAGATGGTGGTCTCCGTCATGGTATATAGGTCCACGGTCCGCTGTTCCTTAGCGATGGACGGTGTGGGGCGGAACGTCACGTCGAACACCACGTCCATGCCGTTGGTGATGCCGGCGTTGACGCCGCCGGAATGATTGGTCGCTGTGCGAACAGCGCCACGGGCCATCGTAAACGGGTCGTTGGCCGCGCTGCCGCGCATTTGGGCGAAGGTCTCCCCTGCGCCGAAGCCGATGGCCTTGACAGCGGGAATGGCAAACACATGGCGGGCGATGGTGCCCTCCACGGTATCCCGCCAGTCAGGGCCGCCCAAACCGGCGGGCAGACCGCTGACGGTGCAGCGGATCACGCCGCCCACACTGTCGCCGTCCGCTTTGGCAGCGGCAGCGCGTGCCCGCAGAGCCTCCTCATCCAAGACATCCGCGTGAACGGCGATATGGGCCGTCTTCAGGTATGTGATCGCCAGCGCGCCGGCCACGGTCAGCGGCGCGGTGAGCCGCCCGGAGGTATGGCCGCCGCCCCGGGGATCGTTGCAGCCCAGGGCGCGGACCGCGGCGGTATAGTCTCCGTGGGAGGGCCGGGGCTTGTGTTTCAGGCTGTCGTAGTCGGCGGAACGGACATCACCGTTGTAAATGACCGCCGCCAGCGGATCGCCGGTGGTGCGGCCCTGATAGACGCCGGACAGGAAGTGCACTTCCTCTTTTTCCTGCCGGGCGGTGGTCAGTCCCCCCTGCCCCATACGGCGGAGCAGCTGTTCACGGATAAAGGCCTCGTCCAGCGGCAGACCCGGCGGCACATCCGTCAGCAAGACACCCACCGCCGGACCGTGGGACTCGCCGAAAAGCGTGTAGTGCATCACGATTCCAGCACCTCCCAGTTTCCGCCCAGGGCGGCAAGCTCGCGCCAGAAGGCGGGGTAGGACTTCGCCACCGTCTCAGCGCCGGACAGTGTCACGGGGCCGTCGGCCACCATAGCGGCGCAGCCAGCCAGCAGGGCGATGCGGTGGTCACCGCAGGCAGAGACATCTCCGCCGTGCAGCGCGCTCACGCCGTGGATGACCAGTCCGTCCGGCTGCACCTCTGCCGAAGCGCCCAGCGCGTTCAGCACAGCGGAGACGGCGGTCAGGCGATCACTCTCCTTCTGCCGCAGGAACGCGGCGTGGGTAAAGCGGGTATCGCGGCCCGGGCGCAGCGCGGCGTACAGGGCCAGCGGCGGCAGAAGGTCCGGGGTGTCGGAGATATCGATCTGCTCCGGCAGCTTGTCCAGATAGCGCAAGATAGCCGCGTCGCCCTGGAGATAGGGCGGCGGCACCAACGGGATACGAAGGGCCTCTCTTCTCTGTCTGGGAAGCAGGGCACGCAGCACCAGCCAATAGGCCGCAGCGGACCAGTCCGGCTCATCCAACAGCGGCGCGGGGCGACAGAACTGCCCGCCGGGGATATGCCAGCCATCGGTGATTTTCTCCACGGTGACGCCGTGGCGAGCCAGGACCGCCAGAGTCATCTGCACATAGGGCCGGGAGACGGCCTCTCCGGTGACGGTAATGTCCGAGTCCCCCGGCAGCAGCGGCAGCGCCAGCAGCATACCGGAAATCAGCTGGGACGTCTCATCTCCCGGCAGCGACCAGTGGCCCGCTGTCAGCGGGCGGGTCAGGGCAAGGCCCTGCTCCGTGCGCCGCAGGCCCAGATCCCCGGGGATAGGGCGAGAGAGCAGCCGGTCGGAGCCGGTGAACACCGCGTCGGTGCGGCCAAGGGCCATGAACAGCGGCAGCAAAAAGCGCAGGGTGCTGCCGCTGTCGCCGCAGTCCACCAGCGGCGCCGGGGCGGTCAGGCAGGCCAGTCCCCGGTAGGTCGCCAGCACATCCTGCGCCGCGTGGGGCGGCAGCTCCGTGACCTGGCCCGCCAGAAACCGGCAGATCAGCTCGCGGTGCAGCAGGCTTTTGGAGGGTGGCACCGTGACGGTGCCCCGCAGAGACGAAGGCGTCAATAACAGCTTCATGCTTTATCCTCCCATAAATCGGACAGGGGCACCGTCACCAGTTCACCCTGTCCCATACAGCGGACGATGACCAACTGCACCGTACCGCCGGCGGTTTTTTTATCGTGGCCCACGCAGCGGCGCAGGGCCGCCTCGTCACAGTCGATGGCCGTGGGCAGGCCGTACCGCGTCAGCAGCGGCTCCAGCCGCGCCAGCACATCGGCGCCGCCATAGCCATTGGCTATCTGCCAGCGAAGGGTACGGCACATCCCGGCGGCCACAGCCTCGCCATGGGTCCAGGTGTCATACCCGCCGACAGCCTCGTAACCGTGGCCGAAGGTATGGCCAAAGTTCAGCAGGCGGCGCGCGCCGTGGTCCTCCGCATCACCAGATACCAAGTGCAGCTTGGCCCGTCCGCAGGCGGCGACAAGGGCCGTCAGGGCCTCGCCGCTGTCGCTCCGCAGGCCCTGCTCGGCGGCGGCCAGCAGGGCGGAATCGGCCACCAGCCCGGTCTTGATGACCTCCGCCATGCCGGAGGCAAACTGCCGCTGCGGCAGCGTCGCCAGGCAGGCAGGGTCCGACAGCACCAGAGACGGCTGGTGGAACGCACCCAGCAGGTTTTTGCCCTCCGGCAAGTCCAGAGCCGTCTTGCCGCCCAGGGCGCTGTCCACCTGGGCAAGCAGCGTGGTGGGGATATGGGCCAACGGCACGCCCCGCAGCAGCGACGCGGCGGCAAAGCCCGCCGCGTCGCCGCAGGCGCCGCCACCCAGCGTCACCACGCCGCAGGAACGGTCAAAACCGCTGTCCAGTATCCGGCGGCACAGGGACACCCAGGCCTCCGGCGTTTTGGCACCCTCGCCCTGGGGCAGCAGGAACAACCTCGATTCCAGCCCGGCGGCACGGAGGCTGCTCTGCACCCATTCGCCATAAAGGGCAGATGCATTTTCATCCGCCGCCAGTGCCCAGCGGCGCACCTGCGGCACATGCTGCCGCAGCAGCGCGCCGGCGCGCCCCAGCACACCGGTGCCGATACACACCGTGCAGGTCGCGTTGTTCAGTTGGACGGTAAACTGTTCCATAGACTTCCTCCGCAGCCGGCCGGCCATTGTACTCAGCAAAGCGATTCCCGCTTGGCAATCAAATCCTTGTTAATCGATGGTAATATCAACACCTAATATAATATAAATTCATCAACAAATCTATCGTATATATTGTATCGCAGCATAGCGGTGTTTGCAATAAAAAAGCGAAAAAAGCCGCCGCACAGCGGCGGCGGAAAAAACAGGCCCGCCGCCGGAGAGCGGTGGGCCGTATGTGTCAGTCGTCCAGATTGTTCAGCTTGGAGCAACGTTCGTATTCCACCTGCATGACGGAGGCCACAGTGTGGCGGCCGTAGTCGTCCAGCTTGGCGTACTGGGTCAGCAGCTGCTCGGTATCATCGGTCAGATAGAAGGCGGCATCATCGGCCATCGCCTTGATGCCCAGCGTCTTGCAGATCTGCATGACGGTATCGAACGAAGAACCGCCGACACCGTTGTGGAGGGCGCTGTTGATGGTGGACAGGGGCACGCCCACCGCAAAGGCAAACTGCCGCACGCTCCGGTACTGCCGCGAGATCTCGTCACGAACGATGGTAGTCAGATTATCCATAATACGTCCTCCACTCATGTATAATAATGATAAAGTGATTTCCTATTATTTCCAGTTACGCTTATAGTATTATAGCATGCTTTTCACGTTTCGACAACCTGAAATGCTTTTTTTAATAAAAATTTCATTTTTCCGGTTTTTTACGAAAAATTGAGCCCGGTCGGGCAGAAACAGCCGCGCCGATAAATTATGCTTTGATTTTACCAACAATCATGGTATACTAAACATCCGAGGTATGTTGATATGAGTGGTAACAAAAAATTCCCCCGCACCCACACCGGTCGGCTGGCCGCCGACATGGTGCTGCGGTACTATACCCACGACGTAGCCCGGGACAGCGCGGCGCTGACGTATTATCTGCTGTTCGCCATCTTCCCCCTGCTGATCTTCATCAGCACCCTGCTGGGTCTGCTGGAACTGGACGTGGCGTATATCACCTCCGTACTGGAGCCGCTGCTGCCGGCAGATGTGGTGGATGTGGTGCGCTCATATCTGGAGTACGTCTCCGCCAACCAGAGCCGTCAGCTGCTGTGGTTCAGTCTCATCTTCTCCATCTGGTTCCCCATGCGGGCCTCCGGGTGCCTGATGCACTCGCTCCGCAAGGCCTTTGGCCGCAGCGCGCCGGAGAGCTTGTGGCGCAGCCAGCTGCGGATCCTGCTGTTCACTGTATGGCTGATCGTCGTTATCGCCGTGACGCTGGTGCTGGTGGTGGTGGGACGGTCCGTGCTGGAGTTTGTCGGACGGTTCATCACCATCACCGACTCGTTCATCACCGCGTGGAGTTCCCTGCGCTTCGTGCTGCTGGCGGTGGTCATGGCTATCACGCTGGTGATCCTGTATATGCTCTCCCAGGGCCAGCGCCGGCCGCTGCGGGAGGTACTGCCCGGCGTGGGCGGTTCACTGGCGGCGTGGATGGTGCTGAGCATGGCGTTTTCGTACTACGTAGAGCACCTGGGGCGCTACTCGGTGCTGTACGGCTCCATCGCCACGGTGATCGTGGTGCTGCTGTGGCTGTATATGTCGGGACAGATACTGATACTGGGCGCGGAGTTTGCCGCCGCCCTGCTGGAAAAGAGACAGACCGCCGCCCCCTCGGGCGGAGAGGAGGACGCATGAAGATCATCATCGTAGGCTGCGGCAAGGTGGGCTATGCCATTGCCCAGCAGCTGACCCAGGAAAAGCACGACATCACGGTGGTGGACGATGAGGCCGCCCACCTGAACCGTGCGGACAGCACGCTGGACGTGCTGTGCATCCACGGCAACGGCGCCTCCATCAGCGTTCTGATGGAGGCCGGAGCGCGGGACGCCGACCTGGTCATCGCCGTCACCGGCGTGGACGAGACGAACCTGGTGTGCGCGCTGATCGCCAAAAGCGTGGGCGCACAGCACACCATTGCCCGGGTGCGGAACCCGGAATACCGGCGGGACGCGGATATGCTCAAGAGGGAGATCGGCCTGGATATGGTCATCAATCCCGACCTGGCCGCGGCGCAGGAGATCGCGCGGATCCTCAGCTTCCCGGCAGCCATCTCCGTGGAGCCCTTTGCCGGCGGGCGCATCGACATGATCGGCTTTCAGCTGCACCCGGAGGATACCATCCTGGGCCGCAGCCTCAGCGACTTTCACCGGGAGCGCGTGGCAGAGGTACTGATCTGCGCCGCCCAGCGGGGCGATGAGTTCATCATCCCCAACGGCGCCTTCGTGCCCCAGCTGGAGGACCGGCTGTACATGGTAGGCAGCAAGGCCGAGCTGCACAAAATGCTCAAGAGCATGGGCCGCAGCCTCCAGCGGGTAAAGGATGTATCTATCCTGGGAGGCAGCCGAATCAGTATGTACCTGAGCTGGGAGCTGGCACGGGCCGGCACGCGGGTCCATGTGGTGGAGCAGGACCATGATAAATGCCTGCGGCTGTCCCAGGACCTGCCGGGCGCCATGATCATCGAGGGCGACGGCACGGACATCGACCTCATCAAATCGGAAAACCTGTTCGGTGCGGACGGCTTCGTGGCACTGACGGGCCGTGACGAGGAAAATCTGCTGATGGCCCTGGCCGCCCGCCGTGCCGGTGTACGGAAGGTGCTGGCGAAAATGACCCGTCCCAACTACATGGAGCTGGTACAGGAGACGGGACTGGGCAGCATCATCAGTCCCAAGGATATCATCGCCAACCAGATCACCCGCTATGTCCGCGCACTGGCCAACTCGCAAGGCATGGCGGTGGAGTCACTGTACAAGCTGCTGGGCGGCAAGGTGGAGGCTCTGGAATTCACTGCCAGCAACGACGGCAACGGCATACTGCACACGCCGCTGATGAAGCTGCCCCTGCGCCACGGCGTCCTGCTGGCCGCCATCGTACGGGAGGGCCGGACGATCATTCCCGGCGGCATGACCACCATTGAGCCGGGAGACCACGTACTGGTGGTGACCAACGTTCCCGGTCTGACGGACCTGAAGAACATTCTGGCATAATGAAAGCCCCCATGCGTCCGCATGGGGCTTTTCGGATACAAGAGAAGAGGGCGGCCGACGCCGCCCTCTTTCCGCACGCTATTTTTTCTACGCACCCAGCAGCTTGTGCCAGGTATCACGGCCCACCAAGCCGTCAGCGGCAATGCCCCGGGATGCCTGGAAACGCTTGACCGCCGCGGCGGTATTGGTCCCATAGATGCCGTCCGCCCCGCCGGCGTCGTAGCCCAGTCCGGTCAGCATCGCCTGCACACAGCGCACGGTATCGCCGCGGCTGGCGGTGGTCAGCAATGGCAGCGTCAGCGTCGTGCCGGAGACCACCGGCACCGGCACCGCAGGCTTTGCAGCCTGCGCGCCCGCCAGGGCATCAAAGGGGAAATTGTCCCCGGGACAGCCGGTGGCATTCACATCGCTGTGGCGCTGGACGGTGGAAATGCCGTACTTCTGCTTCAGGTATGCCACCAGCTCCTGCCCAGCGTGCAGCTGGGCGTCAGGCATGGTCTCGCGGTCAAAGCTGCCCTCGAAGCAGACGCCCAGGCTGTCGTAGTTATTGTTCCCGGCGTGGGCGCCCACGGTGTCCTCCGGACGGCCGCGGTAGACCGTGCCGTCCTTGCGGACGAAAAAGTGATAACCGATCCCCGTCCACCCGTTGGCCAGATGCCACTGATGGACCTGCTGCGGCGTACACGTTACCGCCGCGGCGTGGTGCAGGATAATGCGGCGGGTAGCCGTCCGTCGGGCCAGCTGACCCGCCCACTTATAGGCAACTTCATTGATCTGCATTTTTGTCTTCCTCCCCTGCCTTTGTTTCAACGGTGGCCTTCAGACGCGTCAACAGCTTGCGTAAAAAGCCCGGCACCGGGCCGCCCAGCGCCGCCACGTTTTCCAGGATGGAGATCAATTCGTTGATGATGAGCCAGACGATGACCATCGCCGCCATCAGGAACTGAAAGCTGACCTCCACCCCCACCTGGGTCAGGCCGTAACGCACCAACCAGTCCACCACGCCGGCCACACCCACCAGCACCAGATAGCCCAGCTTTTTCAGGATACCGCGCAGGCCGGTTTTGGAGCAGAGCTTGCCCGCGCTCCAGGCCTTTGCCATACCGCTGGCGTAGTCCGCCAGCATTACGGCGACCAGCACCGCCAGCGGCACCACCAGCGCCGAAGCGTAGCTGCACAGCGCACCCAGCGCCGCCGCCAGAATTGCCATAACAGAAGTTTCGTTTTTCATCCTTTGTGTCCTCCCCACACGTTATTCAGCGGCACCGTTACAGTGTATGCCGCCCTATTATGCGGGGTGTTTTTCTCCGGTGTTGCACGGAAACAGGCAACAGAAAGGCAGGCATCGTAAGATGCCTGCCTTTTGTCCGTGCGTCCCCGGGGTGTGGGCCGCGCGGCCCGGTATCCATTCAAGATATGGCTCAATAGCTGCCCAGGTCGGCGCTGGCGTCGCCCTCGACGCTCTTGCCGAACTCGTAGTCGTTGCCGGGCAGGACGGCGTTCAGGATCACGCCCGCCAGGGCGGCGATGGCCAGGCCGGTCAGTGTGATGTCGGCGCTGCCCACGGTGAAGGTGATGCCGCCGGTGGAGGCGAAGCCCAGACCGCAGACGAAGATGACGGCGGCGATGATCAGGTTGCGGGACTTGGTCAGATCAACGCGGTTCTCCACCACGTTGCGAACGCCGACGGCGGAGATCATACCGTAGAGGACGAAGCTGACACCGCCCACGATGGCAGTGGGGATGGAGTTCACCAGTGCGTCGAACTTGGGGGAGAAGCTCAGGATGATGGCGTACAGGGCGGCCAGACGGATGACCCGGGGGTCGTAGACGCGGCTCAGGGCGAGAACACCGGTGTTCTCGCCGTAGGTGGTGTTGGCAGGGCCGCCGAACATACCGGCGAAGGCGGTGGCAAGACCGTCGCCCAGCAGGGTGCGGTGCAGGCCGGGATCCTCAATGAAGTTCTTACCGGTGGTGGAGGAGATGGCGGAGATGTCGCCGATGTGCTCCATCATAGCGGCGATGGCGATGGGGGCCATGACCAGGATGGAGGTCACGTCGAACTTGGCGATGACGAACTTCTGCAGGCCCACAAAGTTGGCGCCGGCCACCTCGGTGAAGTCCACCTTACCGGCGATCAGGGCCACGATGTACGCGCCTACCACGCCCAGCAGGATGGGGATGATCTTGATCATGCCCTTGCCCCAGATGTTGGCCACGATGATGATGGCGATGGCCACCAGGGCCAGCCACCAACAGGTGGAGGCATTAGTCACGGCGGTGCCGGACAGGTTCAGACCGATGAGGATGATGATGGGACCCGTGACAATGGGCGGGAAGTAGCGCATGACCTTCTTGGCACCCACCAGCTTGAACAGCAGGGCCAGCACCAGATACAGCAGACCCGCGACCACCACGCCGCCCAGTGCGTAGGGCAGCTTCTCCTCGCCGGTCATGGCGGCGAACTTGCCGCTGTCCAGATTGGCTACCGCCTGGAAGCCGCCCAGGAAGGCGAAGGAGGAGCCCAGGAAGGCGGGTACCTTCAGCTTGGTGCAGACGTGGAACAGCAGCGTGCCGATACCGGCGAACAGCAGGGTTGTCTGGATGGACAGGGGCAGGCCGTAGCCCGTCACCAGGATGGGCACCAGCACCGTGGCACCGAACATGGCAAACAGGTGCTGCAATCCCAGCAGCAGCATCCGGGGTACGCCCAGCTCCCGGGCGTCGTAGATGGCGTCGTGTCCTAATTTCTTGTTCATGTGACTTGTCCTCTCTTTCTCGTTCATCCGTATATGTTTACTTACTTACAAACAGCCTAAAAAAATGACCGGTGAAAAATCACCGGTCAAATGGAAACAATATCAGAAACAAAAACAGAGGGAGCGTCGGTCCGCTTTTTTACGATCGTCTTGCAGGTCATGGCGTGTCCCTCCTCTCATTTTTCTTGCCTATTATACGGGGCTCGGCCGCAAAATGCAATACATTTCTGTGCCAATATCCTGTCAAAATTTCAGAAGACGGTTTGGCTGTATTGCACAAGGTCATTCGCCCCGCTTATCGCTGCCATCCGCCAATCTTAACCGCCGCCGCAAAACGGGGCACACGCCCGCCGCCACGATAATCTTCACTGCGTCTCCCGGCAGGTAGGGCAGCATCCCCGCCCACAGCAGCGCGGAAAACGTCATACCCTTGCCCATGTAGGCGTTGAGGATCAGCGCCATGTAGGGCATCCCCACGGCGTACAGCGCGGCCAGTCCCGCCAGCGACGCCAGTGCCATGCGTTTGGGGTCCAGACTCTCCCCTGCCACGGCACCCACCACCCATGCGGCCGGGATCAGCCCCAGCAGGAACCCGAACGTGGGCTGGAACACATAGCCAAAGCCGCCGCCCATGGTGAAGATGGGCAGACCCACCAGCCCCAGCAGGACGTACACCGCCTGGCTCAAAGCGCCCCACCTCCGGCCCAGAAGCAGCCCCGCCATGGCCGTAAACAGATATTGCAGCGTCACGGAGCTGTACACCATCGGAATACGCAGAAACGCACCCACCGCCGTCAGCGCGGCGAACAGGGCGGTATAGACCAGCTTGCGGGTACGGGTGTTCATAGGCGTCCCTCCTCCAAAAACTGTCCTGATGATACTAAATTCCTTAACACCTGTCAACTATTTACAAACGCGGAATACAGTGCTACAATGTGTTTTCGACCGAAAGGAGATGATGGCCGTGACTTGGGATGTTCTGCGCTATGACACCGTGGACTCCACCAACAACGTATGCAAGGCCCTTGCCGCGCAGGGATTGGACAGCACCGCCGTCATCGCCCGGGCGCAGACCGCCGGTAAGGGCCGACTGGGCCGTTCGTTCCAATCACCGGAGGGCGGCCTGTATCTTTCCGCCCTGTGGCAGGACTGCCCGGCCGGGCAGCTGCTCACCGTGACACCGCTGGCCGCAGTGGCTGTGTGCCGCGCTGTTGAGAGCCTCTGCGACACGGACTGCGGCATCAAGTGGTGCAATGATGTGGTGCTGCACGGCAAAAAGCTCTGCGGCATTCTGACCGAGTCCTCCCTGCTCCCCGACGGCAGTGCGGCGTGGCTGGTGGTAGGTATCGGTGTCAATGTGGGACAGGCCTCTTTTCCGCCGGACATCGCGGACATGGCCACATCCCTTGCCCTACAAGAGCTTGACGTGTCGCCGGACGCGCTGGCAGACGCCATACTGGCCCAGCTGACAGCCATGCGGACTGTGCTGACCGACCCAGTGGAATGGCTGGCGGAATACCGCCGCCGGTGCGTGAATTTGGGCAGACCCGTGCGCGTCCTGCGAGGCAATACCGTCCGGCAGGCCACGGCGCTGGCCATAGACGAGCAGTTCGGCCTGACGGTGCAGTATGAAAACGGCGAAACGGAGACAGTCCGCAGCGGCGAGGTCTCAGTGCGGGGACTGTACGGATATATAGAATGAGGTGATACGAGCATGAACACAAAACTTCTCGCTCAGCTGTTCCTCACCTTTGCCAAGGTGGGCGTCATGACCTTCGGCGGCGGTATGGCCATGCTGCCCATCCTCCAGCGCGAGGTCGTGGAGGACAAGGGCTGGGCTACAGACGAGGAGCTGGTGGACTATTTTGCCATCGGCCAGTGCACCCCCGGCATCATCGCTGTAAACACCGCCACCTTCATAGGGCAGAAGCAGGCCGGTATTATCGGCGGCATCGTAGCCACGCTGGGCATTGTGTTCCCATCGCTGATCATCATCACCGCACTGGCAGGCGTCATCAACAGCTTCTCCCATCTGGCTTGGGTGCAGCACGCCTTTGCGGGTATCCGCGTATGCGTGTGCGTGCTGATCTTCAACGCGGTGGTCAAGCTGTTCAAGGGTTCTGTGAAGGACTGGGCCGCCGGGCTGATCTTCCTTGCTGTGCTGGCGGCGGCGCTGCTCACCGACCTGTCCCCCGTCATCTTCGTGGCGGCGGCCGCGGCGCTGGGCATCGTCATTCAGAACGTGATAAGGAGGGCGAAATAATGCTGTACCTCCAACTGTTCTGGGAATTCTTCAAGACCGGTCTGTTCGCCGTGGGCGGCGGGCTGGCCACTCTGCCCTTCCTGCAGGATATGGCCGACCGCACCGGCTGGTTCACCCATGCGCAGTTGGCGGATATGCTGGCGGTGTCGGAGTCCACTCCCGGCCCCATCGGCGTGAACATGGCCACCTACGTGGGCTTCACCACCGGCGGCATCGGCGGCGCGCTGGTGGCCACCATCGGGCTGGTAACCCCCTCCGTTATCGTCATTCTCATCGTGGCGGCGTTCCTGAAGGCCTTTCGCGACAGCAAGTGGGTCAGCGCCGCGTTCTACGGCCTGCGCCCCGCCTCCACCGCGCTGGTGGCTGCGGCGGGCATCTCCGTAGTACCTATCGCCTTGCTGCACAGTGGTATGACCGGTCTGGCCGCGCTGAACTGGCCGGCTATCGCCCTGGCGGCCGTACTGCTGGTGTGTACCAACTGGGTACCTGTGGTGAAAAAGTGGCACCCTATCGTGTTCATCGGAATCTCCGCCCTGGTGGGCGTTCTGCTGAAATTTTGAGAAAAGGGAGACGCTGCGCGTCTCCCTTTTTGTATATATTTCCTCCCGGCAGGGCAGACTATCGCTGCTATACTGTCAGGAGGTTTGTATTCTATGTCTGAAATGTTCTGTTTTCAGTGTCAGCAGACGGCGGGCAACAGCGGCTGCGTCCGCACCGGCGTCTGCGGCAAGCAGCCGAAAACCGCCAATTTGCAGGACTATCTGGTGTGCTCCCTCATCCACCTGGCGGAGATATATGCCGCCAAGGAGGACTATCCTCCGGAAGTCACACACCTGCTGGCGGACGGTCTGTTCGCCACGCTGACCAACGTAAATTTTGACGATACAGCCTTACAGGGCTATATCCGCCGCGCCGAAAAACTGACGCCCCAGCGTCTGCCGATACAGGACCCGAGTTGGCTATGGCGCGGCGATACGGACATCGTGTCTCTGCGCGCCACACTGCTGTTCGGCATGAAGGGTATGGCAGCCTATGCCCATCACGCTTTCCGCCTTGGGCAGGAGGATGAGGCGGTCAGCCGGTGGTTCTACAAGGGGCTGTGCGCCCTGCGGCAGGAGCACACCGTTGAGGAGTGGCTGGCCCTCATCACGGAATTTGGTCTGGTAAACTATCAATGCATGGCCCTGCTGGACAAGGCCAACACCGCCGCCTTCGGTGACCCGGCGCCCGCAAAGGTCCACACGGACATCCGTCGGGGGCCGTTCATCGTGGTATCCGGCCACGATCTGGAGGACCTGCACCAGCTGCTGGAGCAGACGACAGGCACCGGTGTCAACGTGTACACCCACAGCGAGATGCTGCCCGCCCACGGGTATCCGGGGCTGCGAAAATACCCGCAGCTGGCCGGAAACTTCGGCACCGCCTGGCAAAACCAGCAAAGCGAGTTCGACAGCCTTCCCGCACCCATTCTGATGACCACCAACTGCATCATGCCGCCCCGTCCCAGCTATGCCGACCGTATCTATACCACGTCGGTGGTGGGCTATCCCGGACTGAAGCACATCCCGGAGGATCGGCAGGGCCGCAAGGATTTCTCCGCCCTCATCGACCAGGCGCTGGCCCTGGGCGGATACAGCACCGACCGGAGCATGAGTGGCATCAACGGCGGACATATCCTGACCACCGGCTTTGCCCACAAGGCGCTGGGCGACAGCGCCCCGGCGGTGATCGACGCCATCAAAAGCGGCGCGGTGAAGCACATCTTTCTGGTAGGCGGCTGCGACGGCGCGCACCCCGGACGCAACTACTACACGGACTTCGTCAAGTCCACGCCTATGGACTCGCTGATCCTGACGCTGGCCTGCGGCAAGTTCCGCTTCAATGACCTGGATCTGGGCGATATCAACGGCATCCCCCGCATACTGGACGCAGGCCAGTGCAACGACGCCTACAGCGCTGTGCAGATCGCGCTGGCCCTGGCCGATGCCTTTGGCTGCGGCGTCAATGACCTGCCGCTGACGCTGGTGCTGTCCTGGTACGAGCAGAAGGCGGTATGTATCCTGCTGACCCTGCTGGCTCTGGGCATCAAGCGCATTTACCTGGGCCCCACCCTGCCGGCCTTCCTGTCAGAGACGGTGGTCAAGACGCTGGTGGATACCTATCAGCTGCAGCCCATCACCCATCCCCAACAGGATCTGGACGCCATACTGCACCGCGGATAAAGAAACATCCCCCGGCGGAGCCGGGGGATGTTTCTTTATCCAAGCACCTCTGCCAGGCCGACCAATACCGGCATGGTCAACGCGGAGATCGCCGTCTGGACCGACACCAGAGACGAGGTCAGGGCGGTGTCCTTGCCGAAGCGGGCGGCGAACATACTCAGCAGCGCCGCCGGCGGCGCGCTGGCCGCGATCAGCAGCACCAGCGTCAGGTCATGGGACACGTTCAGCGCCAGGCAGATGCCCAGTGAGGCAAGAGGCAGCACCAGCAGCCGCAGCACCAGCGTCACCCAGGAGCTGATACCCTGCAGCGCCGCCTTGAAATTGGCGTGGCTCAGCTGATAGCCCACCACCAGCATGGGCAGCGGCGTATTCAGGTCCGCCAGATAGTTGATGGGGACCATCAGGGGTTCCGGCACCGTCACCTGCCCGAGATACAGCGCCATAGCCAGCACCACGCTGATAACGCCGGGGTTCAGCAGCAGGGGCTTCAGCCGCAGCTGGCTGCGGTCGCCTGTGATGACATAGACGCCCCATGTCCAGCTGAGTATAGTAAATACGATGACGTAGGCCGAACCATAGAACACGCCGATGCTGCCCAGCAGCGCGGCCATCAGGGGATAGCCCATAAAGCCGCAGTTGGAGAACACTGCCGCGAAGCGCAGGCAGTTCTGCCGTTCACGGTCCCTGTCGTGTATCAGCAGCATGGCCGCCGCAATAAACACCATATGGAGTACGGCCGAGACACCCGTCACTACGCCGAAGTTGTGCAGTGCCGTATGCTCCAGCGGCCGCTGGAACGCCACCACCATCATACAGGGGGACACCACGTACATGACCAGGCTGCTCAGGGCCACCGAGGCGCGGTCATCCAGCAGCTTGACCTTTCCCAGTACAAAGCCCACCACCAGCAGCAGGTACAGCGTGAGTATCTGCTGCCCCACGGTGAGGAATGATTGCAGCACGGCTATCCCTCCTAAGCAAAAAATGCGCACCGCCTCAGTGTATCACAAAAAATCCCGGTGTCAAGCCCCCATGAAGAAGAAAAGCGGAAGCCGCCGCTTCCGCTTTTCTTACAGATCGTTCTTATCCCGGCCCACGGACTTTTCCGTGGAAAAGCCGTCCGGATACCGGCGCTCCAGCTTCTCCAGGTTGGCCCGGAGGATGTCCTCCAGATCAAGGTCCAGCGCCGTGGCCGCCTCGGCCAGATACCAGGCCACGTCCCCCAGCTCCTTGGCCAGATGCTCCCGGTCCAGCGGATGGCCCTGGGCCAGCCACTTCTTCACGATGTCGATGGCCTCGCCGGACTCGCCGCACAGGCCCATGACGCTGTTGATAAGCACATCCCGGCCCTTCAATTCGGGATTTAGCGAAGCCATGGCCCGCTGCTGGTATTCGTTGATGGTCATCACGCCGTACCCTCCAACAATGCCGGTATCTGCCGCAGATCCGTCACCTGCCAGGTCACATCCGTACCCTCTGCCGCGCCGGGGCGGCGGTAGTAACAGGTCTTCATGCCATACTGCCGGCCGCCGGCCATGTCGGAGGTCAGGGAGTCCCCTATGATCACACAGTCCTTCGGCGCGATGGCCGCTTCACATCCATCGTTCAGTGCCGCAAACGCCCCGTCAAAAAAGGCCCGGGCCGGCTTGGACGCACCCAGTCTCTCCGACACGAAGAACCAATCGAAATACCGCTTCATGCCCGCCAGTTCCAGCCGGTGGAGCTGCTGGTCGTATGGTCCGTTGCTGGCCACCGCCAGCGGATACTTGCCGTGGAGCGCCTCCAGCAGTTCCATGGCCCCGTCCACGGGGATAGCGCTGTCGTACAGGGCCGCGCGGAAATACTTTTCGAATACCTGTCCGTCAAAATCGATATTCAGTGCTCGGAACACGTTGTTCCAGCGAATCTCTTCCAGCTCACGGAACGTCAGCGTGCCCTGCTCGATCTGCCGCCAGAGTTTTCCGTTCTCCCGGTGGAACACGGCCTCCATGTACGGCTCGTAGGGCTTCAGTTCAAAGTGCGCAAAGCCCTCCCGCATGGTCTGCCGGATGTAGGCGTCAAAATCCAGCAGGGTGTTGTCGATGTCGATAAAAATCATCTGCATGGGGTACCTCTCAGATAAAGAACTTACGGTGCAGGCTGCGCCGCAGGGGCTTGCACATGGCGATGACCAGCAGCATGGCCCCCAGCACCACCCCCGCCGCCAGCGGGTAAAAGGACCAGAGGAACGTCTCGTGCAGGCCGAAGGTCAGGTTCAGCAGAAACTCCACCAACACCGCCATGCCGCCGGACAGGATCAGCGCCCCGCCGCAGATGTACAGCGCCGCGCCGGGCAAATACCGCAGCAGCGTCACCATGGCGCACACCAGCAGCCCTGCCGCGCCTGTGACCGGCAGCGCAAAGGTCAAAAACCAGTGGCCTCCGGTGGCGTAGTTCACATACAGCAGGAACACGCCGATGGCCGCGAAGTCAATGGGCACGAAGATCACCGGGTTGGGCCGCTTAAACCACAGAGGCAGCACCGCCAGGATATACAGCAGCAGCAATCCGCCCACGGCAAAGCCGGACCAGACGATGGTCCCGTTGATGCGCCAGTCGCACAGCACGGTGATGACCGCCGGCAGCAGCATACACACAGAGATGACGAACAGCACGCCGATGCGGCTGACCTCCTCGTGGCGGGGGTGGTCAGCCGGCGGGTAGGGCGGCTCACCCTGTCCGCAGGGCAGGTCGGGATGAAATACCCGAGTGCCGCACAGGGGACAAACGCGCTCGCTGTCCGCCAGCTCCACGCCACATTTGATGCAATACATAAGAAAGGCTCCTTTCTCCCGTTGTGTCAGCGCATATTGCTCTCGACCTTAACGGGCAGTCCCAGCCGATGCAGCACGCGGTAGAAGTGATACTCCAGCTCCGGCTCCCGGATACTGCGGATACAGTTGATATAGGCTGTATCCCCCCAGGTGACCACGCCGCAGTTGTGGGGTGCCTTGGCCTGTACACCGATGATGAAGTCCATACGGCGCACATAGGGCACCATCACCTCCGGCAGCTCCACGCGGCCCAGGTTGGACAGGCACAAGCAGGACTTACACTCGCCCACCGTGTCAAACACGGCCTTCATGGCGATATTCTTGATGAACAGCGGCATGACCCGCAGCACGGGCGAACGTTCGCTGGCTACATTGGCGGCAAACTTGGCCCGCATGGTCCAGCGGTTGTTCTCCAGCCCCATCTTGTGGTGCACCAAGGCACACAGCTCCTGAAAACTGCACGCCCCCAGCCGCGGATCGATCTCCGGGGTAATATAGGACGCAAAGTTCCGCAGTGTTTTGCTGGGAAACAGCTTTCGCAGATTTACCGGCAGCAACACCTTCACCGGTTTGCGGTGGCGGGGGTTGGGCACCTTCTCCGCCTGCAGCTCCAGAATAGCCTGCATCATGGCGGCGCACAGCAGCTCCGTCACAGACACGCCGTGGTCTTTGGCGCAGGAACGCAGCTTATCCGCCGGCACCATCAGTGTCACCAGGTCCTTATAGCCATCTGTCTCCGGTGTGCCGGTCAGGTGCCAGGCCGTGGCCTCGGCGCGGCTGGCAGTCACATCCCCAGCATACCGGGCAAAGCTGTCCTCCAGCTCCTCCGGCGACGGCTCCTCTAACCGTCCCAGTACGCCCTTTTCCGCAGGGACGGAGATACCGTACTTCTCACTGAGATACTCCGCCAGCAGCGATTTGACGAACACCAGCGCGCCGGTGCCGTCGGTCAACGCATGGAAAAACTCCACCGCAAAGCGGTCCTTATACACCAGCACCCGGAAGGCGCACTGCCGCACCTGGCGGAACGGCGCATGGGCCAGCGGGCAGCTCTTTTCGTCCTGTATGGGCGGCGTGTGGGGTATCTCCTCCAGATAGTACCAGAACACACCCCGCCGCAGCCTTACGGCAATGGACGGGAAACGCCGCACCGTCACATCCAGCGCCGCTGCCAGCACCGCGCGGTCTACCGGCTCCGCCAGCGTGGCGGAGATGCGGAAAAAATTGTTCCAGTTGCGCCGCTTGGCAGCGGGATATATCTTGGCCGCGTTGTCCAGACGCATCCACCGCAGGCTCCGGGCCGGGGACAGGTTCTGCGTCATAAAGCGGTTGATCTCATAGATATCCTGCTCCATGTTCTCCTGCAGGCAATAGAGCACATAGGCGTGCCAGCGCCCCGGCGCGATGATCAGCCTGCTTTTGCTCCCGGCCTTTTTCAGCCGTTCATGCAATCCCCGGGCGTCATCCAGCAATATCTCATCGCCGCCGGCGAAGATCAGCGTCGGCGGAAAGCCCGTCAGGTCGCCCAGCAGGGGCGAACACAGCGGGTCCGTGGGGTCCTGCGTATAGCACCTGGCGTAGAATTGCAGCAGCTCCTCCGTCAGGGACGGATCGTTGTCCCGGTTGAATTCGTAGGACTTCCCGGAACCGGTCAGGTCCACCCAGGGCGAGATGGCGATGAGCCCGCAGGGCAGCTCCCGGCCCAGCTGCTTCAGCTTCAGGCACAGAGCGCAGATCAGCCCGCCGCCGGCGCTCTCGCCGCACAGCAAAATCTGCTGCGGCGCGTAGCCCTTTTTCAGCAAATAGTCGTAGGCAGTCAGTGCATCCTCCAGCGCGGCGGGATAGGGGTTCTCCGGTGCCAGGCGGTACGCCCCGCAGAACACGCGCACACCGCACTCGCTGGCCAGCGTAGCCGCAAAGCCCTTGGCATAGTCCAGACTGCCGCAGGTATAGCCGCCGCCGTGGAGATACAGCACCACGCCGCTGCGGCGCTCGTCCTTAGGCATGACCCACGCGCCCTTGAACTGCTCGAAGTCGTGGTCGCGGAAGATCACCTCCCGCTTGTGCAGGGCGCTCATCAGCTCGCCCAGCTTATCCTGTCCCTTGCGGGTGGTCTCCAGTGAGCAACCCGCCACAAAGGGCTTAAAAAAATTCAATTGTGAACGCACCAGCTTTGCCGATAATTCCATTGTGGTCGTTCCTTTCCTCGTTGCTGATAGATGATTATACCATATTGTGCAAGTCTTGTAAACCAAGCCAAACCGGACGAACGAGCCGCTTTTGTACCGCGTCTCAAACACGAGTCTTTTCTTTACAGCCGCAGTACAGCCATGGTATACTGAGGCAAAAGGATCCGGACAGGGGTGAAGACACATGGCCTCAGGGAAAAAATCGGCGTGGAAACGGCGGGTACGGGAATTCCGCAATTACCTGCTGTGCCTGGTATTGGGCGGTATATTTCTCTTTATGGGTCTGACCCAGCCGATATATACGGAAGAAAACACCATGGAAATTTACGCCGACTCCGAAGAGGCACTGATGTCCAGTCAAGAGTGCAGATTATATCCTATTCCGTTGTTGATATGCACGGACGGAACGGAATACACCTTTGGCTTTTCGTGCTACAAGAAGATTCCTTCCGATTTCAACAGCACTCCTCATTCGATTCGTATCCGTGTCTATACCGGCTATAATTGGCGGCCTTGGGATGCGACTCCTGAAATCGCAGAGATGGAAGCGGATGGTACGCTGTGTTTTTCACTGCGTGATTCTAACAGAGAGCGGAAAACCAGCCGGGTAATTCTCATTTCGATCGGCGCAGCATTTACCGGCATCTTTGCACTTAGCGCATACGACATTTTTCTGTCACCGACTGTGCAGAGGAAACATCAAGCGAAGGAACGAGCGAAACGGAAAGCGCAAAAACGGGATAGAAGCAACCGTGAGTCAGCTCCCAAAAGTTAGACAACTCCGGCCTGCTTCGACTCAGCAAAAAAGGCGGCTGACGCCGCCTTTTTTGTGTTTTACAGATCCAGCTTCAGATCGCCGTCCTTGATCCACCCCCACTTCCGTAGGGGGATGGCGATAAGCCACGTCAGCACAGCGGGCAGCACGAAGGAGATCAGCACCAGGCCCAGCCAGTCCATGCCGGTGACGGCGGCCTTTGCGCCGCTGGCCACATCGTTGACCCAGCCGGTGTAGACGCCGATCTGCCCCACCAGGCCGCAGGTACCCATGCCGGAGGACACCGGCGCGCCATTCATCTCCAAGCGGAACAGGCAGGTGGCGACAGGGCCGGTGATGGCGGCAGCCAGCGTAGGCGGTATCCATATCCGGGGATTGCGGACGATATTGCCCATCTGCAGCATACTGGTGCCCAGGCCCTGGGCGGCCAGGCCACCCCAGCGGTTTTCACGGAAGCTCATAACGGCGAAGCCCACCATCTGGGCGCAGCAGCCCGCCACGGCAGCGCCGCCGGCCAGGCCTGTCAGCCCCAGAGCCGCACAGATGGCGGCGGAGGAGATGGGCAGCGTCAGCGCCACGCCGATGACCACGGAGACGATGATGCCCATGAAGAAGGGCTGCAGCTCCGTTGCCCACATGATGGCCTGTCCCACGGCGGAGGCCGCCGTGCCCACCGGCGCGGCGATCAGCGCGGCGAAGCCCACGCCCACCAGCACGGTGACGATGGGCGTCACCAGAATGTCGATCTTCGTCTCCTTGCTGACGGCCTTGCCCAGCTCCGCGGCAACAATGGCCACGAACAGCACCGCCAGAGGGCCGCCCGCGTCGCCCATGTAGTTGGTGGCAAAACCCACGGGGATCAGTGAGAACAGCACCAGCGGCGGCGCGTTCAGCGCCCGGGCGATGGCCACGGCCATACCGGGGCCTACCATAGCCGAGCACAGCCCGCCGATGGTGTAGTGCACCGCGCCGTCGCCCTTGCCAATGGTGACGATGACGGCGTTCAGGAACTCGATGTGGAACTGCTGGCCGATGGTGTTGAGAATGGTTCCCACCAGCAGCGTGCAGAACAGTCCCTGGGCCATGGCCCCCATGGCGTCGATAAAATAGCGCTTGGCGGAGAAAACGATGTCCTTTCGTTTCAGAAAGGCGCGGAGCTTTTCCATAGCGGTATACCTCGCTTGTCAGTTTTCTCCATTATAGGCATACTTGACCGCCCTTGTCAACCGCGCTGTTCTTTTCTGCCTGCCGCCGCAGCCACCAGAACACCGCCGCACCGTCCGCAGCCTCCCCCCGCCGCAGCGCAAAGGCCTGGCGCTCCGGGTGCCACTGTACCCCCAGCACCGGCAGGCGGCTGTGACATATCCCTTCGATCACGCCATCCGCCGCCCATTGCCGCACACCCAGCCCCCGCCCCAGGCGGCAGATGGCCTGGTGGTGGTTGCTGTTGACCCGCGGCGTGGTACCCACCAGCTCCGCCAGTTCACCCACCGCCCGTGTATCATGCAGAATATCGCCCGCCTTGACCTGGTGTCCCGGCACACGTGCATACAGTGTCCCGCCGAAAAACACGTTCAGCGCCTGCATTCCCCGGCAGATACCCAAAATCGGCTTCTCCGCTGCCGCATAGGCTCTGATCGTCCGGATCTCATCCTCCGGCAGCCGATCCGCGATATCCCCACCGCCGGGAAGCAGCAGCGCAGCGCACGGGCCGGCCGCCTCGCGCCCTACCACCGGCGTCAGGTCCACTGCTCGCAGCGCTTCCATGTAGTTTACATAATTTAGGCCATCATCCCAGATCAGCACCCGCTTCTCCATAGCCGTCCCCCCTCTCCCATCAGTAAATGCGCCGCCGCGCCAAAATATGCGCCGCAGAAAAAGAAGTTGCACCCCGGCAGAAAGTATGGTATGATACACCCCGTGACAAGCAGCGGTATCGAAGTGGTCATAACGGGGCTGACTCGAAATTTCGGCGGGATCTGTGAATTTCGTCCCCTCGAAAACTCCTGCTAATTCCGGGTTTTCAAAATTTCAAATCGAATACTTTTATGTTTTCTCTCCTGCTTTTCTCTCCAAAAGATTTTGCGAGTTAAAAACAGGCGGAAATATACGGAGATGTACCCAAGCGGTTGAAGGGTCCGCACTCGAAATCATGTTTCCACTTTGGAAGTCCAAACTGCCGAAAAGCCAGTAACCATGCGGGTTTGCGGGCAAGTTCAAATTGTGAATTGGGGTCTGTTCTATCCTGTTGTTCTTCCCAATTTCCACGGCTTGAATTTTGCGGGAAAATGGCTATAATGAGAGCAGCCATCTAACAGCCACTTTGAGAGGTATGTTTTGGGGTTCCGTAGTTACCGCTATCGTCCCTGATTTACCGTCATCATCCAAGTTGGTGTAATGATTCGAAATCAGGTTTCCTATGCGGAGTGCCAAACGGCTGAAACCCTTGGAACCATGCGGGTTCCAGCCGAGTTCAAATTGAATAATGTTGCTTGTTCTATCCTGTTGTTCTTCCCGATTTCCACCGGCTGAATTGGTCGGCGGGTCGGGACCAGGGATATAACATAAATTTGGAGATGTACCCAAGCGGTTGAAGGGTCCGCACTCGAAATGCGGTAGGTCGGCTCAAAACCGGCGCGAGAGTTCGAATCTCTCCATCTCCGCCATGAGGTCTGCCAGCGAAAAGCTGGTAGACCTCTTTCCTTTTTATGGAGAAACCGCCGATAGGTTTTGCAGCATGGGCGCCACAATGTCCTGCTCAATGGCTGCGGCGGATTGTTTTTTCGTGGCATATTGCAGATGCCCGTAAATATCCACCGTTGTTGAAATCTCACTGTGTCCCAGCCATTCTTTTACCTGTTCCATCGGAACACCGTTGGCCAGCAAAAGCGAGGCACAGGTATGGCGAAGATCGTGGAAACGAATGTGCCGTAAATTGTTCTTGGCAAGCAACTTCCCAAAGGTCGAGGACACATAGTTGGGTTTAATGAGATTGCCAATCACATCGACACAGACATATCCCAGATATTCTTTGTTGTAGGCGCGCCCGCACAGCTTGCGATTTTCTTCCTGCTGTTTCTTGGCCTCCAGCAACCGTTCTTTCAAAAAAGGAATCAATGGATAAGTCCGCAGACTGGATTTGTTCTTTGCCTTGTCCTTCTTAATCGTGACCCGCTCTCCCTTTACATTGCAGGTTGTTACCGTATGCCGAATGGAGAAGCAGTTATGGTTGAAGTCAAAGGCACTCCATTTCAAACCGATAACCTCACTGCGGCGCAGGCCGTAAAAAGCAGTCAGTAGAACTACCAGCTCGATCTTATGCCCCTTGATAACTTCAAACAGATTCAGGACTTCCGAATCCAGGTAGTAGTCACCCTTGAAGGATTCAGGCTTGGAAATGATAATCCGGTCAGCCGGATTGCTTGGAATCAGATTTTTGTCAACCGCATAATTCAACGCCCCATGAATCAGAGCGTGGTAATGTTTAACGGTGGTCGGCTTGACCCGTTCCAATTCTTTCTCATAAAAAGCGAGAATATCTTGTTTGGTAAGGTCACAAAGGGCGACAGGATGCTCTCGGAAATACGGGGCGATGGGGTTGTTAAGCTGTTGTTCGTATCCCGAATAGGTCGAGAGTTCAATGGGCTTGCTGTCCATCACCCGTCCGGTAGCAGACTTGTACTTGTACTCAAGCCACTGGTACAGGAAATCCACAAAGGAAATCGCTGCGGATGACGGGCCAGACGGAGAAGCCGACTGCTGTGAGGCCGTAGCCTCCTGAAGCAGCTTTTCCGTCCATTCTTTTCGGATGGTGGGAAGCATATTGTTTGCCCAGGTCTTATTGCCCTTGACTTTCTTATGGGTGGGAATCCATTTGGGCTTTCTCTTACCGTTCTCATCGGTAAGGTTTAGAACCCAATAGAGATACCCTTTTTTCTCGGCCACATGGCCGGAGATTAGTTTGCTGTTTTCTTGCAGGTGTACCGCTGGCATACTGATCTGTTCCTCCTTTTGCGGTATTGAGTTCACCTACCAATGACACCTTTATTGTATCATCGGACAGAACAAAACTCCAGGTAAATCCGCGTCAGAATTGTTAACTTTCTGCGTCTATCCGGTGAAGATCGACACCATAGCCTGCTACTCCGCAAAAGTGGAGCAGGTGATTTTCAAATAACGAAGAATGTGGGCTTTGGGGATGCGGTAAGCCCGTCCAATTTTAAGGTACTCAATTTTCCCATCTTTAAGTAACTTGTACCCGGTTTTTGTACTGACGCCAAGCGCCTCACACATTTGACCAATGTCCATCACATCCGGGTAGTCTTTTAACATCAATCGGTAGGCATCTCTGGGAGAGAGTAGGCCGCCGTCATTTTCATACATTGTGAGTCCTCCTTTCGTTGGGGTATCCTATGCCGATGCTGATTGCCAGGGCTGCATCTACCTCCAGCATTTTTTCTTTACTGATACGCCCAATGTAACCACGGAGCCGCTTCCGGTCTATTGTCCGCAGTTGTTCCAACAGAAGCAGAGAGGTAGGCGCAAGCCCCGGCACATTCTCAAGTAGGATATGGGTAGGCAGACTGTTCTTCGCTTTTCTGCTGGTGATGGCTGCTGCAACAACGGTAGGACTAAAGTGATTCCCCACATCATTTTGGATAACAAGGACAGGGCGGATGCCGCCTTGCTCGGAGCCGACCACCGGGTTCAGGTCTGCATAGAACAGATCGCCACGCCGGATAGCCTTTCGCATAAACTGACCTCCTGAATATTAAGTAAGCCGGAAAACGGGGCAGGCCATAAGACCTGCCCCATTTCCGGCGAAATACAAAATCCGATTTGTTTTCTTGTTATGTGCCATTTGTCCTTGACACCCCGCACATATTGGGAAGTCATCAGTGACCGGCAGCGAACCGGCCCACGGGAATCTCACCCCTCCGAGGATCTCTCCGAGCTGCCCCCATTGCGTGATCCTGCAACCAGATGGTTTCCAAATGTTATGGACTACTCTGATCTTAAGCAGGGCTGTGGCTGGACAGGAGTACCATTATGCCCCTTTCCGGTCATGGCCGCGCCGGGTGCTGCCCGGTTTTTACAGGCTGCCGTTACTCGCTCATACAGGACAGGATTGTATGCAAGACCAATTATGATAATCAGGTGGGATCTGCTCATCATGTCCGTATATCATGGCGCGGCCCCTGAATCGGCTTTAGCTCTTCGAGCTGGAAAGGGGGGATGTTACTGATGAATGAGTATGCGGTTGTCAAGGTACAGGTGAAAGAAGAACACTCGAAAGAATGCCCTTCACCTATCGTCCTGAAACCGCAGGGGTGTCAACCCTGTGCCGCAAAATATTTTTTAAGTTTGGCAATCGCCAGGTTTATGGACTTGGCAACGGCTTGATGGCTTGTCCCTTCCATGCGACCGATCTGCCGGGTAGAGAGTCCCTGAAAAACATGAAGCCGGAATCGCCGTTTCTGAACCTCGGTCAAAGCGCCCACTGTAAAAAGCTGCTCCAGGGCTTTCCAGGCATACTTGCGGTTCTGTATGTCAACAACTCGTTCTTCCCATTCTTCATCCAGAGCGCGAGTGGCACAATGCTCCGTTTCCTCCAAACCGTGGATCGAAACATCCTTGCGGGTCTGGGCGCTCTCTGCCCGATCCTGCTCATAGTAAATTTGATCGGACAGGGCTTTCAGCTCTGCAAAGTCATGTTCCGTTTTGTCAGGATTCTCCTTCAGATAATCCTCCAGTGTGATTTCTATGATTTCGTTATGAAAGCGATAAACGATATTTGGGCTGTTTTTGTTTATCGCATAGTCGCTTTTGCGATAATTTTGCACCTCTGTTACCTCCGATTTGTTTTTTGTGGAAAACAAATCGGAAGTGGTGGTGCTCGACACCAGTGACCAAGTAGTCGAGAACAAATCAAAAAGCGGCCGAATCTGTAACTCAGTACAAATTCGACCGCTCCAAGTCGTTTATTAAAAAGTCCGCAGAAAAAGCATCTTTTGGCAGGTGGAGGCTTTTCGCTTTTAGAACAATACTCCCGGCCACCATACTTCCATATAAAGATGATTTTCTTTGTCTTGTAAGCCGTGTGTCGTGGTGCGTAAAGACAGCGGAACAGCATAATGCGCTTCTTGAGGTATTGCATAGTGCATCAGACTCCTGTCCATACAAACGGACGGCACACCGGCAGCATCACTCCCTTTCTTAATTCAAATATATGTATTTCTACCGACAGGTCAATGCTGCCGAGCCGAAATAAACCTATTCAGTTTAAGATCAACTCTGCATTGTCCGGTCATCAGCGATTATTCTTTTTTATGCGGATAAAGTCAGTAATCAGAAGTATCAAACCGATTATTCCAATCGCAACTATTACATAGCTTTCATGTAAAATTCCATGAAAGCCAAGAAAGCCACTAAATCCGGTTAAATGGACACCGTTTCCGGTCATTCCCGAAATAGGAAAACGAACAGAAAGTCGCCATAATACAAATATAATCAGCGCCGATATTCCAAACAAACTTCCTCCAAGCCACGTTCTCCATGACATTCGCTTGTTTCCTTTCAATGCAGATTCTTGTGGTGGGGTCGGCTCGGTAATATTGTCCTTTAACAAATAGTCAGTAGATACCTTAAAACATTCACTTAATGAGACGATTTTTTCCAGTTCAGGGGATGCCAAGCCGTTCTCCCATTTTGTGATGGCCTGCCTTGATACTCCTATTTTTTCTGCGAGTTTCTCCTGGGACAGTCCCATCTTTTTTCGTTCCCTTTGAATCTTTTCGGGTAACTTCATAGTGAACCTCCTCACTTTCATTCTATTTTTTCTGTGGTAGCCACTCTACCACCCCACCTATGTCAATTCGGCAACCAGTGGTAGCAATAAAAAAATTATGAAATATTGCAGAAAAGCTCACCGAAACGGTGAGCTTTTCTGCAATAATCAATATTGTGGGTAGCTGCCTATTTTGGTTCTTCCCACAGATGCCCACACATTTTCATAGAGAGAATCTATCCTTCGTTTTTCCCAATCGCATCCGCTAATTGACCACTGACGGCATCTATGTAGAGATATACCCCGTCCCGATCACAGTGGTACAGGTTAGAGTAGCTTGTGCTCTCATTCGGGCTGATGGGGTTGGGCTCTACCACTTCAGTGGCCTCCAACAGACCGACTCCTGACTTTGCAGCAGCAGAAAGTGCTTTTTTCAGCACAGCAATCTGTCCATTGCTCCAAAGCCCCTCCAGATCTTCAAGGACTTTTGGGTCCTGCTCCATGTCTTTGAGAAGTTGTATAACTTGATCTGGAGACAGATATACACCGGAGCAATAGTTTTCGATGATTCGGTTCTGCATGGGGTTTGGAAAGGAAACAGGAGTGATTTGTTCCCATGAGGTGAAGTACCGCGCATATTCTGGCTTTTGTTCCACCAGGAACGAAAAGGCACTACCTCTGGTGTAATAATAATCTCGGAAAAAACCTTGGATTACTGCAATATAGAAGCCGTGGCTTTTGTCAAACAGCTCGTTAGATTCCGTTTCAGCCCCAACGCGCAAGGTATTCAGATATTTTTCGGCATAGAAATCCTCCATTCCATGCTGCGCGGCAAGGGCCAGCACTTTTTCCTCCTGTCCCTGCTGTATCCAGGTTAAGGGAGTAAAATACCATTCCCGCATTTCCTCTGGTGAAATCGGGTGAAAACTCACATCGTATCCCACAAAAATCCTCCTTTCAATCCCACCAGAAGTACCAAACAGTGGACTGCCGCAGCACATCGGCCAGAGCGCCCACGGTGGCGTCCTCCGGCCCCTGGTCAATCACATCGGGACAGAAGCCATACAGTTCCACTGCTGCATCCATAGCCTTCTCCTCGGGAACGGGAGCCGGGAGCAGGAACTCCAACTCGTCGTGGCTCATGGCAGCGGGCACCGCCCCATGCTGTTCAAACCAGTATTTCGCAACTGCCATTAACTCTGGCGTGTTAGGACATTCATTCCAGCCACCAAAGGGCAGATAGGCAAAAATCTCCCAAGGATTCTTCACGGGGATTTTAGCCAGAATGAGAGGATAGGTCATATTATTATCGGAATTCCAGTAGCTTGAAAAACGACGGTTATCATATCCGCCCTCCATCTCGCCCAGGATCTCCTCATCCCAGTCCATATCGTCATCCTCGGCTTCTTCCTTGCGCTGCCCAATCATTTCCTCCAGGACTGCCTTACTGTTCTCAACAGGGGCGGAGAGCATTTTCTTCCGGTATTCGGCAACTTTGTCCGGGTCGAAAGCAAAGTCGTCCTCGCCATCGCTGTCCGGGTCAGAATTCATAATCAGGCATTCCCACAGGATTTCGTCATCCGCCTTAATCAGAACCGGCACAAAGCCCTCTTTGACACTTTCCCGTTTGGCATAGTTATATGCCGACATGATGGGGTCATCATCCGTCATTGAGGGGAAATAGGTACATTCACAGTCCAGATATTCCATCATGGCTTCCGCAAGGTCTGAAGGCTCCAGAGTGGCCTCATCGAAACTCTGTCCCTGCCAGTTGGCGAACCGCTTTTCCATGACTTTTGCCATAGCCTGATAATAGTTTTCATCAAATGGGATGAACAGATAGGCTTCATCCTGGAACTTATCGGAATAATATTGCTCTGAACCGAAATACTCCAAAGCATAGTTATCAATGTCGCTGGGGAAGTACGGGCTATCCGCCTCGCCGTAGTAATATCCAGCAAAGGCTGCGCCCTCCTTGTTGAACAGCGCCCCAAAGAGCTGTCCTTTCAGCTGGTCCCGGATAAAGCCACGCAGATCGGCGCGGCTCAGATCTGCCATAAACGGCTGCACCTGCTCCCAGTACCGCTCCATAAATTCCGCGCTCATCAGATCATGCTCTATGCACCAGCGCAGATAGATTGCCATGTGGTTGTAGGCATTGATCTCATTCACCGGCAAGCCCTTTTCCTGAATGGATTCCAGGTGCCATGCGGCATCGTCCATATCGCCGGTGAATTCTTCCTCTGCAAGCGTTCCTCTGGTGATGGCATTCTGGCGGGTGGGATTAACCACAAAACTGATGCCTGCCATTTTTTTAAGCAGAGCGTCCGCATCATGCTCCATCTTATACTCCATCTCATTCCGATAGAGCGGGATCACCTGATAGAAGTTGACCTCCTCGCCGCTCGGCAAAGTGCAGACTTCACCTCCGTTCCAGACAACATCCTGCGGACCTACCAGAAGTGCGGCGCAGAGTTCCGTATCCTCTGCAAACGGCGATTGCTTATCCATTGTGTGGCCAAAGCCCAGCCAGGTATCGTTGGAAATAGGCAGGCGTGCCAACACTTTCAAGAGACCAATCGGCCAGTACCACCGCTCATCCTTCAGGGATTCCTCATCCAGTTTCCAATCCGGTGGCAGAGCGATGGCCAGCTCTGCTCGCTCCAGCTTGTATTCCGCCAGTTCCTCCGGCACATTCATCCGGTGAGCACCCATGCCCATCGTTACCAGTGTGTAATAGTCCCGCTCATCAGAGGGAGGAACAACGCAGATGTCCACATGGATGTCAGGGGAAACCAGCTCATGGAACACATTCTCAAACTCACCAAAGGTGTTTTTGATGTGCTGCTCTATCGCAGACATCTCATCCTCCGAATAAACCTCCGGCTCGCTGTTTTTTCTTGAGGACCAGAAGGCATCCGCCTTCGTGCCGTCCGGGTTCAGGAAAATCTGAAAATACTGATCGTCTCCCGGCTGTTGATAGACAAGACCAATGCGGCGGGTCTGGTCCACAAACACACCTGTTAGAATGCCCTCTGGTTCTCCTTCAGGGGTGTGGGTTAGCCATTCACCGCTGTCCAGCCGTTCCTTGAGCTGCCGCAGCCAGTCGGTTCCCATCTTGGAGAGTCCAGCTTCGTTCATACGGAAGGAAAGCTCCACAAGATGTTCCTTCACCGGGTATTGGAATTCACAGCAGGGGGAATTTTTCTTATAGCTATACCGCTCTGGGTGGAACAGTTCATAAAATTCGGCAAGTCCCGCTTCGTCCACCCGAATGCAGGCTATGGCGCATTGTTTATCATCCGCATTCTCGTCCAGTCCCCGCTGGAGCGTTTGGTCAGCATCGGGATTGATCCAATGATATTCCATCTGTTCCAGGGTGGCTCCGGCTTTGATCTCTTTTTTTAAGGTCAGGAACTCATAATCTCCCGGTTCCAGTTTTAATCCTTGCTTGACGGCATCTAGCGCACCGGATTTATCGCCAAAATGCGCCCGCAGCTTGCCCAGATGGAGCCAGATCCAGGGGTAGTCCGGCTCCTCCAGAGCGCCCCGCTCCGCATATTCCAGTGCTTCTTCCAGCCTGCCGCAATACATCAACGCCACAGAATACCGGTAGTACCAGGTAGCGCAGCCCGTGGCGTTTTTCTCCGAATCCTTCATCCATTCCGCAGCGCGGTAGTATTGGATGTAATCGTCCAGGTTAAGGCAGGCAAAGGCATACCAGAGGGCAATCTGTAAATCCTGGTGAGCCTGTTTTTCGCTGAATCGTCCTTCTTCTACGCCGCTTTTGATAAAATTCTCCAGCCAGTCGAGCATTTTCCCAAAGTAAGCGGCAGTTCCTTCGTCAAAGGACTCCAGTATTTCAATATCCTCTGTCGAGAGCAGGGAGCCAGTTTCCTCATGAATATCAGGCTCCGGTTCTTTCTCGTCCAGTAGCGGCACACCGCCCACATCCCGCCGAAATGCGTGGAAGTGAGCATAGGGCAGGTCGCTTCCCTCAAAGAATGCCTGTGCCGCTGTTAGTACAGCGGGCAGATCCCAGGCGATAAAATCCAGATACCCACAATACAGACCAGTGGCCCCACCCAGGAAGGTCACGGCTTCCTCTCCTGCATCCCGTAGGATGGCATCCCGCAGGTTATCCCGGAAATCCAGAATAGCTTTCACTCGTTCCTCACCGGTAAAACCGGACAGCGGGTACAGGAGGAATCCAGCGGCAATGCCATCCTTGTGGTACTCATCCACCATATCACTGCGGGCAGTCAGGTAGTCGTTGATGAGCACCGGCAGGCGGCAGCTTCCAGTATAAACATCCAGCCGCCAGTCAGCCTCCGGGTCCTCCACCGGTTCCAGTTCATAGGCAAGATAACTGTTTTCCAAGTAGTCGCTGCCATCCCGCCAGAGAGAAAGCCCCATGCTTTGCAGCAACTCCGGCAGTTCGGAAAGCAGCTTGGCCGGTTCGTCTTTCGGTTGAGCATAAACATCAAACCCAGCAACAAAGGCGATAGAGGAAACTTCTCCGATGGTTTGATCCACCAGCATAGAGAGTGCCCACCAGACCTTGTCTGTGTCCTCTTTCAAGATCGGGGTCAGCTTTTCACAGTAAAGGACCAGACTTACCTGATGATCCTCTGTTTCCTCTGCCCACATCTGCACATCCTCAGCCCGAACTTCAATCTCTCCAGCTCGCAGCTCGAACCCCTCACAGGGCTGGCGGCCTACCCAGATATTCCAATGCTCAAGCACCGATTCTGGGGCCTGCTTCTGGAAGTACACCAACGGGAACAGGCGGGAGCGAAGCCCCTCTGGACTGAGGATCAATTCATGCTTTTCGCCATTGAAGCCCAGCTCGAAGGAAGTATCACGCAGGGCCGTCTTGAGTGCATTCCCGCATTTTTCAACCAGTTCTTCGCCGCGCTGGTGTGTTTCGTCCGTATCTATGATTTGACGCAGTTCTGCCTCAATCTGAGAAAAGGCTGCCCATGCTTCCTGCGTCCTTTCACGGAAGTTCTTTTCAAAGCGGGGCAGGGACAAACGACGGCGGCAATCGTTTATGTACTCCTGAGTATCTTTGTCTCCGGGGCGGGCTTTCAGGGCCTTTTCAAAGTAACGCAGGGCGGGGCCTTCCTCATCCAGACAGTAATAGGCCTTAGCGATTCGATAATTCCAGCAGTGATCTTCGGCAAAATACTCCTCATGGGGAGCCAGAAGTTCCAGCGCCTTTTCAAAAGGCTCCCGTTCTCCTATATGTGCAACGGCAATATATGCCTTGGCCAATTCGCTGTCCAGTTCCGGGGTGCGCTCCTCGGCAGGAATCGCTTCCAGGGTGTCGATTACCTTCTGCGCTTCATCCTGTTCAAACCATTGCTGGCATTGTTTCAATAAATCCATATCATGATCTCCTTTTCCATCTTCGGTAGGGATAGGTTTCACTAATAAGCAGAGCTTGTAATTTCAAAACTACAATTCATATCCGCGTTGATGGTTGCTTCTTCATTTGCTGCTGGTTGTATCAAAAATTCAAATGTTGGCTCATAGTCCCCGTCCTGCAAGGTTTCTCCGCCCAAAATCTCGATATGATACCAGCCATTTTCAAGCTCAATCATCGGCTTATTATGCACTCTATAATAAGAAATCAGATCTTTCACCTTTTCAGGAGTAAACTGTTTCAATATCGGCCATGTAAAAAGCAACAGCATATTATGAGCTACTTTGAGGGAATAACCGCTTTTCCGAAACTGCAATCGGTTTTTTTCTTTGCACAGCTCCGGTGTATCACCAGAGAGGTTGAACAATATGGTATAGGGATAGTTTTCAATACCGGTCATGGGGATAACAATTCCTTCGACAAACGCCCTGTCGCCGCTTTCGTTTGTGGTAAACTCCATCGCCAAATCATCTGAAAGATTATTTGCTCGCTTCCAGTTTTCCAGCAGTAAAATGTCACCAAGAATAAAACAATTGACAAGATCGTTTAATACTTCCGTAAACCTATATATCATCCATTATGCCTCCCTCACAATCCGATCCGCTGCCAGCCGTCCAGCCGCTCCTGCACCGCATCGATCTTCCAGCCATCGCCCACCCGTTTCATGAGAAAGCGGCGGTCAAAGCCGGTGTTTTTCTCTCTGGTGTAGATGTAGAGTTTGTTCTTGGTGATCTGCTCCGCGTCAAGGAATTCTTCCCCGTTGTAGGTGCCCTGGGCGCTGTACGAAAGGCCCAGGGGCCGATAGCCCGGACGGGGCTTTTCGCTCACATACTTCTCCCAGATCGCCAGCAGGCGTGGCACAGCCTCGGCATCCTCAAACCCGGCCTGCTCCATATACCGCTCCCATTCCGTCATCTCGGCAAAGAAAGCGGACAACACCCTGCGGCATTCCTCCGCCGCCTGCTCGTCCAGCTGGGCGGGCTTTTTCGCCTTCTCCCGCTGAAGCTGAGAGAAGTGTTCCATCTGCTCTTTGGTAAACTGCACATGGGCCACCGGCTCGATGCGGCTGCTGCCTGCGATGGACAGCAGGCCCTCGTAAGTAACAGCGGTGTGGTCGATCTGGATGTGGGAGAGCTTGGGGATGGAGGCCGCCTGGAGCAAGCCGGCATCATCCAGCCTGGTGCGGTTGAGGGTCAGAAGATCCAGTTTGCAGCTTTGCAGGGCAGACAGGCCGCTGCCGTTGATTCCGATGTTGCCGTCCAGCAGCAGATAGCGCAGCTTGGGCATGGCGGAAAAGACGGGGAAGCAGGCATCGGTGAGCGCCCCGTCCTCCACGCCAAAGTTGGCCATGCTTTTGTGTCCAGCGAAGGGGGTAAGCAGTTCATCCGTCACCGGATACCCTTTCACATGGAAGCCCACCAGGGTGTAACCGGCCAACCGCTCCATGATCTCTGCGGTCAGCTTCGGGACTTCAAATTGTTTCTCTCTATCTAAGGCCAGGACACCGTTTTCCCAATCCGCTGTCCGCGCCCGTTTTGGCCATTCCATAGCTTTCCTCCTTACTCCTGTGCTCAATCTGCTAACATTCATGGGGAAATCTCTTTTCAAATATCCCAGTCTATGAAATCTTCACGGTTCAATACAAAGTGCTGATACAGGCACTTCAAATTTTCTTGTTCATCCCGTGAGAGCTTCGCCCCGTTTTCATACTGTAAAGTGTCGGCATACAGGATAAAGCCATCCACTTTTCCTGATGAAGCCCGAAACTCACCGTTTCCAATAATGGCAACATCGCCACATACAAATGTAACCATAGAAGAAGTGGTATGGATTTTCATAATTGCTTTGATCATGACTTCCTCCCAAAATCACATCATTGTGTACTTTGCTTATTTGGATTGTCTTTAGCGGGCTCTAATGCCGATGAATCGCACCTGCACAACGCAGCTTCGACCTTACAGATTGCGGATATATGCTTGATCTTCCAGAAACTTTTCCAACGAAATCTGCTGCTTTTCGTACATCAATCCCCAGCGGTCAAGAGAGTTTTCCAGCGGGGCGGTTCCGGTATCAAGACCGGAATAGATCAAGAGCGGCAGTTCTTTCAGCCTGTCTTTTGTCTGCTGAAAGCTGCTGTCGCCAAAATGCTGTTTTAGAAACACCAGAGCCTTTTTGGTGTCGGAAATCCCGGTTACAATCAGGCGGATGTAGTGATAGGGATATGCTGTTTCATATTCCTGCGTTTTGGGTACATCCAAAACGCTTTCGAGAAAATCTTCCAAACAATCAAAGGCAGGCTGAAAGTCCCAAGTTCCGGCGCCATGTTCTGCCCAGAACACGGCTGTATCGTTCCGTCGCAGGTCCAGGCAGTATGGATCACCAGCATCAGACGCAATCACCACAAGATGCTCGTCCCAATCTTTAATTACCTTTTGTTCCACAGGATTATAGGCGTATCCCTCCTGGCCCTTCACAAGGGTATCCAGTCCCCACAGTTCCAGGGCCTCATGGTATCATTGCTCCACACGGTTCGCAGTCCACAGCAGCGCTCCAACAGCCTCCAATAGTCTGCCGGAAGTTCCCAGCGTCTGCGGATCTGGCTCTTATACTGCTCGGACACGGCTTGCTCCATCGCAGGTATATCAATTTGCCTTAATAGCTCGTCCAATAATTGCTCCAATCGGCTTTTCATCAATATCACCTCTCATTTTCGGGTGATACCATTCTCCACCCGGATGTCTGCACCCGGATAACGGGACGGAAAAAGTCATAGTCATTGTGAATCTCGTTATCTTCCCGAACCTCCGGTTTACAGTGAGGGGAACAGGGTAAATATCCAAGCAAAGGACCCATGCCGCCGCAGATATTACAGCCGCCGTCGCCGCCGCAGGTGGTCAATGTTTTCCCATCTACCAGTTCCCGCTGATAGGGGTCGTAGGCAATAGACAGGCCAAAGAAGTTAGCCTGCTCCATGTCGTATAGCTTGCCCTGATCTTCCTCGCTTTCAAAGTGGTGCAGATGCATGGAGTAGTCCAGTCCATCCCCCCAGGGAAACAGGGTGCGGCATCCGCCCCCGCACAGATAGGCCCACTCATCCGGCGTGGGAAGGCTGGCTGCCACCTCCCACAACAGGGATCGCTGAAACTCCGGGTAGGTCATTGGATGGCACAGCCACGCCCGCCAGCTATCCCCACTGCGTTCAAAGCGGACCGTTTGGTGTATCTCAAAGCTCTGGCCGCTCCGGCCCGCCCACTTCTGCAAGTTCTTCAGCCAGTCGGGGTGGGCGGTGATGCGTGGATCGTTCATGGGTACGCTTTCCCAGCCGATCTCCTCCAGTTTTCTGCCTACGAACATGGGGCCGATGGTCACCTGGCGTACTGGGGTCATGCCCTGCCGGAGAAATTCCTCCACAGAGACCTCATATTCGATTTCCGAAAAAATATCCGCCAGTTCCTCTTGGTTGGCCTTGTCCATCCCTTGGACAAAGCTCTCCCAGCCAAGAATCACGGTATCACCTGGGACAAAGACAAACTCCCGGCCACCTTTTTCAAACAGGCCGGTGGTGCAGCTTTGTCCCCAGCGGGAAAAGGCGTATAGTTCCTTGAATGTCAAATGATAACGAGTCGCCAGCGTCTGCATCAGCCAGAGCTTATCTGACAGTTTTAATGTATCAAATTGTGGGCGAAATAAATTCTCGTTCATAACAAGACCTCTTTCAATTTGCTCCGGCGGACTGTGATTCCTTTTCCACAAGGCGAACCGCCTCCGTCAACAGCTTGGGGAGCTGATTCCTTTCTGCTGTTTCATACTGCTGGACTGGATGCGTCCAATCAAAATTTTGAATGATAGAAATGATGTATCTGTCCTGATACCAGCCCATATCCAGCAGAAAGCCGTTCGGATATTCCACTTGCAGCATATCTTCTTTTTGTGTGATATCCAGAAAGATGATCTTTCCAGTGCCAAAATCCATTCCGGACCAGCTTTGCACAGCAAAATTCCTCCTCACGATTCTCCGAAATGCTCCAGATATAACTCTCGCACGGAATAGGGGCCTACAAGAGTCTTTTTCTGTCGGCCATCCCAGGAATATACATGAATTTTGCCACCATCCCCAATGTACCGCTGTTCCTCAAAGGGTGCGGGAAAGGGGAAGCTTTCTACGATGCTCCAGTCAATCTTGGGCTTCAGCCCATCAAACTCCTCGCGCTTGAGCCTTTTGAAATTGAACACCAAGGCCGCTCCAATTCCATCGAACAGCAAATCTGTGTATTCTCTGGGGGTAATATTCTCGCTCACGTTGGCAGCTTTGATGTCCACATTCAGAACCTTGTCGCCGCAGTTTGTCCATATTTTATTGGGAGAGAACCATGTAGTCCGATCCTTGCCGCCTGCAAAATCCTCGCGGAAATAGCTTCTGTTTGCGCTGTCCATCTCGACCCCTTCCCGAAGCAAGCCGTTGTATGGGGAAAGCGGAAAATATCGGTGTTTTGCCGGGTCAAACTGGTCAAACGAAATGTTCAACAGATACCCATGCTTCTCACTGCGCATAAGCTTGTGTGGCTTCACAATGTTTTCTTCGATGAAACTCCAAATGTACTCGTCCACATGAATAGATACACGAGGGCGACTGAATAATGTGATTTTGTAGTGATCCTCTCTGTCCATTCTCTCCGTATTGAACCAAATACGATAAATTTTAACCATAGTTATCCCCTCGCATGATTTCTGCCAACGACACTTCTGTTTCCGCCTAAAAAAGTAGTTCACCGAAAAACAGTCTAAGAACCACGGCAGATAATGTTTCAAGCTGTGGCTTGCTGAGAGGAGTGTAGTGAAGGACGATTTCTCCATACAACTCCGTGTTGATGTGGTGTTCTTCCAGATACCGCAGAACCTTTCGGTTGTTCCGCACGATATTTAGACGAAACCTGGTATTATCAAGGGCATATTCAAAACAGTCCGGGTCAATCAACTGACCATTGGCTGGATCATTCATTTCCAAGCGGAGTGCGTCCGCGCCGGTCTTGCGGGAGAGTGTAAAGTAACCATCCTCCCATTCAAAGAACAGGCAGGACAGCCCTTTATCATTGTCCAGCTCCCAAGTCATTCTTTTTGAAAATAATTCCATCATTTTACCTCAGACTGCGTTCCAGTCGCACAACATTTCATTCTGCGTGACCCGGCGCAGCTCGTCCCGTACTTCCATTAGAGCAAAGCCAAGCAGGTTTTGCCCTCGCCACTTCATCGGGTCCTGAGCCTCGGGGGAGCTGGCTGCGAGACGAATGCCCCAGATGTTATCGTATGGACTGGCCTCCACCAGCACGCTATCTCCGGTGGAAAGGAGAAACTCCCGCAGGTCACGGTTCTGGCTGAATTTGCACCAGTTGCCATTCAATACAATGGCGTATTTGAACTTGTCCCATACCTTCTGGTCAAACCTCCGCACCTTGCGGCCCAGGGCCTTGATCTGTTTCGGGTCGCTGCATTTCAAAATTTGCTCCCGAATCTCCTGATCGCCGAACAGTTCCGCCTTGCCTGCCATCATATACTGCTCCATACAAAGATAGGTATTGGCAACGGACCAGAAATCCTCCACCCACCACTGGCTGAGACAGCTTTTTGTCAGCTGGCCGTCCTCGGCAGGCTGATGGCCCCAGAACAGACACAGTTCCCGCTTTCTCCCCATGGAAAATTCCTGCTGGAGCCACTGGCGAGTGTACTTAGGGCTTCCTTCCGGCTGCCACGCATTCACCCAGAAGTCCCCATGTTCCAGCACTTCGCTGCTATCTTCGTCATCCCACCAGCCCTTCCAGGTTACCGGCTCGGGAAAGAGGGTGCGGTATTCTGTCCGCTCATCCGGGGAGAGGGTGTCCAGCCAATCGCCAAATCGGTATATGTAATCCTCCCCATAGCCCATGCGCCAGCCAATAGAGTATCTCTCGATCTCCCGGTGGGCCAGCCAAGGGGGAGGCATTATTTTCTTTTCCTGTAATGCCATATCATTTTCCCTCGTCTCACAGCAATTAAGTTCTTGTTTTCCTACCATATAATCAAACTTCCGTCTGTTGGTAAGATTGGAACTCCGTTTTCATTTTCCAGATTCGTTTCATGCGATGCAAATCTTCCACTCCAGCCAAGCACGATATGACCATCCTTGTAAATATCAATGATCCGGCTGAAAAATAGAGGGAACTGAGGAAACCTTTCAAGGAAGTATTGTTCAACCAGCAAATATTGCGCCATTCGGCACAACTGAAGATCTATGCTGTCAGGAAAGCCATAATCACGAAGGAATCTTTTTTCCACCGAGTTTAGATCGAGGCCATTTGCCTTCAATGCTCTTTTTTCATAAGTGCGCCAACTGGCCTCCACACATGGCATGAATTCATTCTGGTAAAACTTCCACCCAGCCGTTTGCAGAATAAAGGTATCTGCACGACAAATGCCTTCTTTGAACAAATTCGTAAGGCAGACGGTTCCTGAGTAGTTCTTTGTATGCAGCAGTAGTTTTTCTGCTCGTTTTGGGTCCTTTTCCTGAAGATATGGGTAATACGATGGTTTATCATACGGAACTCCACAACAGGAAAACCAGGGTATTTCACCGAAAGAACAAAGGGTTTCATTCATTCCTTCCGTAAATACAATCTTTTTCTTGAAAAGCATACTCAGCCCTCATAACTACTCCAAGGTCATTTCACAAAGAACCAGCTTATCTTTCTCATCACTGAGAAATGCCCGGTTTCCCCATACATCCAGCACATGGAAGGAAGCGTATCCACGGGGCATGGCAAGGTCGATCAGCACCAAATCCGAAAGGCGCAGCACCTTTTGTTTACCCTTCCAGTCATCATTCTTAAAAATGGGAGATAGGATCAGGCAAGTCCTGTCACCGGAGAATTTTCCGCGCATCCCGTGTTTTCCGGGCAGGCGGCTTAAATTATCTTTGCCCCACAGTTTCTTTTTGAATAGTCCGTTTTCCTCCAGTTCCAGATACCAATAGTAGCCCATGAGAGAAAGACCCGCCGGATTGATGGTGCTGCTTTCCAAAAAGGCATAAAACTGTCCGTTCTGTTCCAGTATGGAGCCAATCATAGGATAGTTGTAGTGAAAGTCTGCCTGGGCAAAATTGCCGCCAGCTCGCTCTACCGCCGCCAAATGGGTCTGTCGGGTTCCTGCTTTGCTGTATACGCAAGAGCCGCTTTCTGCCCAGTGTGCAGTCATGGTTTCAAAGTCTACCGTCAGGCTGGTAAAACTGTTGGTCGCATCAGCGGAGTTGTCCACTCGGCACACAATAGGGAAAACGCCCTGGCTTCCGGTGACTGCTACCGGCTTGGGAATACCCTGGGCACACCAGTTATCCATGGGGATCGGAATCCACTCTCCATCCATCTGCGGCATCCACCAAAGGGATTTACTGGCCGGGCAAACCAACAGGATTCCTCTGTCGCATGAGAGCAAGACAGGATCTTCCCAAACATCTTGCTGCTCTTTCGGCTCCGGGCTGGGAATCCACCTGGAAACTTCGCCTTTGACCCACAAAACGCCGCTGCACTTTTGCACGAAATGATAGGTCCAAAACACAATTTCATCCTCGCTGCGGGCTACCATACCTTTGCATCCAGTCGGGCTGTATTTGAAGGAAGTTCCCGTCAGTTCAAATTCCTCGAACTCCCAGTTCTTTATCACTTTTAGTTTCGCTTTCATGCTTTCACCTCACAGCAAGTCTACCTTGATACCGCACCGTTCCAGAACGGGCAGCACCTGTTCCGGCTTGGAGGACATGAGGGTAATATGTTTGAGATTGGGGAACTGGCGCAGTTCCGCCTCCGTAATGGTATTAAGATCAAAGGCTCCATCCTCGCCATCCCAGAACGGACAGAGTTGGGTATAAATCTCGCTGCCGCCATCCATCTCGATTTCTGTGACCTCCGGGGCCAGCCGCTCCGGGACAGGGTATTTCTCCAGCCACTTCCGAATCTCTGGGATGGGTTCATACCCTTCCGCGTCAATGTCGATCTTGCGTCGGCTATACTCTCTGGAAAACTCATGGGCATCCAGTTTAGGAGCCAGTAAGCCTTTCTCGTACATCAGGACTTCCATGACCGCCAGCTTGAAGTTGAAGCTGGTAAAGGTGAGCACTGGTTCAGTCGGCTTGGATAACTTGTATTTCTGCGCTTTCGCCGCCTTATTCTCTGGCTCTTTCCAACTGATCTGTACCATGGCGGAGAGGGCCTCCAGCTTTGCTTTCTGCGCAGATTGCTCCTCTGAAACAGGACCCGGCAAGCGGGTATAAACGGTAAAGCCGCCTAATTTGAGGGTATGGGCAAATCCGGCGAAATCCTTCCAGCTGGCCTCTCGGTAGTCCTTGGACCCGATCCAAACCGCTCCGTCAAATGTCTGCCGGACCGCATACTCTCCCTGTGCCGCTACCCGGACACCAAGGGTTTTGATGGTCTGCTCATCTTCATCCAACCAGCCCTGGAGTCCAAGCTCGTCCCACAGAGCAAGGGCCTGGGTATAGGGACTCTCTCGGCCTGTAATGGGGCTTTTCCGTGTTCCATTTTGCAGGACAATGCGGGCGGGCCCCAGCTTTTCCGAAAGCTGCGAAAGGGTAAACGGCGGCGTAAATACCGACCCCAGGATAGTCAGGCTGTCTTTTTTGAGAATGATTTTTCGCTCCGTGGCCTTGGGCGGCAGAAAGATGGGCAGATTCGGGTACACTTCTTTGTACTCCCGCCATTCCAGCTTTTTGGGCTTGTTTGCCGTCCGAAGGAAGCCCCAGAAGTCGATGGGATAACGAAATACCGGCCCAACCCTATCCCGCCGGGTGACGATGACCACCGTGCCATCGGTGAGTATTCCAATGTGCTGCATTTTCTCCCCGCCGAACATTTCCGGACGGATACGCAGCACTTCACGGGTGTTCCTATTGATGAGCTGGGCAAAGTCATCGGAGAGGATTTCGCCGTTTCCCTGCACCAGCAGCCAGTCCCCGGTAAACCAGCGAAGTTTCAGCCCCTCGCCCATTCCAGGCAGGGGGGCAATTCGGCACCGCCCGGTGTCCATATCCAGTTCCAGCAGGCATTCTTCCATCCGCCCCTTGCCACTGACTGCGTGGATCATGGTAATGCGGCCTGTGCTGGGAACGGGAACGGCCTCGGAGAGATGGTCGTATCCATCCAGAGAGAAGGTGTGTTTTGTTACCTTGCCGTTTTCCCAGCGGTAAATCTGCCCCTTGTACCACTCGTTGGAAAAGTAGACCCGGCCCAGACCGTCTGTCGTAATGCCGCAATGGTATTTGGTGCTCCATCCATCTTCCGGCAGAGTCCAGTTTTTCACATCCTGGCAGGTGCCCCGGTCAGTCAGTTCAATCCGCGTAGCGTTGGTGGGATCGCCCACCCAGAGGGAATGGTCAGCCCAGCACAGGGTCTGCGGTGGACCGTCATATCCAACGGGGGACGGTTCGGCCCAGTTGAGCGTGCCTGGATTCTTGCTCAGTAATGCTCGGCCAATAGTCCCGCTGCCAGCGGTCCTGGACGCGGCATAGAGTCCATTTTCTGCGGAATAAGTGAGGCACCCAAGATGCGGCAAACTGTGGGCGCGGGTCACCTGGGGCGGACGCTGGCGCAGATCGGCCACACAGCCGTTTTTCCATTCTTCTGCATCCTGGTTTTTCCATTCGCCCGCCGCAAAATCACCCGCCAGGGAGTTGAAGAAATAATCGTACTCATCCTGAAGTATGTACTCCTCGCAGGGCATCAGCTTCCCAGGGTCCTGCTCCTTGGCATGGTCGCCCCATTTTCGCCCTTGCTGTTTCATCAGGTGGCAATATTGCCCCTGCTTTTTGCAGTAGCGTTCCCATTCGTTGCGTTCTTCTTCTGGGATCAAGGCAAACAGATACTCGTCCTCATCGTCCAGGTTATACAACGCCCAGCCGAAGGCAGAGAGTTCCTGCCCCAAGGCCGCCGCTCCTTTTTCATGGGGCAATTTCATATATTGGATGCCGATGGCGTCAAAGCGTTCATCCAGCAGCGCCGGGACCTGTGCGCCCCATTTCCCTCGAAGTTCCGCCAGAGTGTCCTGTACGGCTCCGTCAAATTTTAGAATGTCCAGCGCATCGGATATGATTTGTGCCCAGTCTGGCATGAAAGTACCCCCTTTTTAGTGCCTCAAAGTTTGCTGCTCAGCCGCTTGACTGGCGCAGACATTACATCTGGAAAATGCTTACACAGAATCTCTGTGAATAAGGTCATTGCAAGAAACGGCTTGAGATTACCTGCTGCAATCTCAAAATATTGAGAATAGCCCCAATCCAACTCATCTTCTCCGCACCAAAAGTTGAGAAGTTCTGCCCCCAGATCCATCCGCTGACTGGATAGGGATTTCCATGGAATCTGTGACCGCAGATACTCCTGAACCTCTCTGAGCTGTTCTGCGGCAATGCGCTGATGGGCATAATCCCACACATTCTTAAAATAGGTATCCAGTTCTACATAGCCAGAAAAGAGGATGCCGCAATCAATCTTGGAAAATATATCCACCATACAAAGGATGCGCCGCCGGTGAAAAGCCTCCATTTCCCGTTCCAAGGCCTCAGCCTGAATCATTTCGTGTTTCTCTATACAGGCATAAGCTTCATTTTCTGGTATCTGGAACGCTTCATCTACTTTTTTGGCTATGGTAAACATCTGGATTTCATCGGCATTCTTGCGCTTGCGTAGGTCATCCCAACTGCCTCGCTCCCATTTATCCTCTTTTGAATAACAAGCAGAGCATATCGCCTGTGCCGGGTCAATTTCTCTCGTCAAACAGTAAGGACAAAGAATTTTCGCATTCTCACACAATCTGATCGGCTCCTTTATATTATTCCATGTCCGCTTCTATTTCTTCCGCTTCCGACAAGCCATATACATCCGTTGGCGTATCCCCTGAAAACTCAACCATAAGTCCAAATGGCTCCCCCACAGGAAGGGTACAAATCTCAAAGTGCAGGCCCCATTCTGTCTCATCATAAAACAGAAATTGCGGCTGCTCGGCGGGAATCTCCGTTTCAGGGAATGGAGCGCGCTGCAATCCAAACTTCTCAGGGCTTTTACCAATCTGCGCCTGAATCTCATGCTCCGCTTTTGAAAGATACTCCCGCCAGTTTTGAAGCACAGAACGGATAAAATCCAGGTTTGCCGACTGAAGTTCAGATGTGTTCAAAATAATGGAAAACAGGATCTCTGTGTCTGCGATTCTTCCAGTCCAGCAGTGGATGGTCCCTGGTCCTTTCTGAAAGGTCAGTGCTCCCAATCCCAAATCGGAATGTTCAAAAAACTGTTCCATATCATTCTTGCCCCAATCCCCAGGTTACAGCGACAGCCATGTGGTCAAAGCACTGATTTCCTCCCGCAGCAATCCGGATTTCCCAGCGGCGACAAAGGCTTTTTGGATACTGCCATAGCGCCGCCCGGAGCGGTCTACCAGCTGGAGCGCGGCTGCCTCCAGACCGGGAATTGCCAGCACAGCATCTGCCAGCGCCTGGGCGGAGAGTTTATCCCCGATCAGAGAGGCGGCAAAGTAGCGCAAATGGCTGTGAGAGAGGGCGGACAAATCGCTGAGTTTATGCAGTTCATAGAGTTTCAGGGCATAAAGGGAAGGAAGCCCATCCAGAGCCGGTAGTTTCTGCACAGCTGGTAGTGACTGGAGATAGAGTTTCTGAAGCCGGGTCGCTGGAGTCAGGAAAGGGGCAAGATCTTCCGTTTTCCGCATTTCCTCCAAATGGAGATAGGTAATGCTGGTGAGAAGTGGGGTAATGTCGCCATTCTTTTCTCCACGCAGGTGGAGAACACGCAGGCCGGGGAGAGAAACATTGTCCCAGGAAACAGGGGCCGACAGCCATAGGGACAGTGTATGAAGCTGCTTTAGCCCGGAGAGAACTTCTACACCCTCACACTTTTCCATTAGGGTCAGTTCCTCCAGATTGGGATAATCTCGCAGGAAGGACAGATTCACCTTCCGCTCTCCTGTCACAGACAGACACCGTACCGCATCTGGTTTTAGTCCATTCAGATCAATCTTTTCTCCGCCACGCCAAAAGACCGCCGTGCAAAAAGAGGGCTCCATTTTCATAAAAGTCACCAGTCCCGTTCCCGGATAGCCTCCTCCATGTCAATCGGAATGCCAAACCACTTCAAAATGTAGTCTACAGTGACGCCGATGCAGTCCCGGGCTACCGTTTCAATCTCACTGTTGTTCTCGTAAAATTCGTCCTGGAGATCATTGATGCCGCAAACTGCTTCGTCCAGCTTTTCCTGCACCACTTCGGTGTCGGTTTCGCCGCTCTCCAGCAGGTCGATGACCTTCTGGAGTTCGTCCTTTACCTTGTCTACCAGAAAAACTGGATAGTAATCATCCTGATACATCTCGTCCAGCAGTTTGTAATCGGGATCAAAGGTTTTCATTTTGTGTCTTCCTTTCTTCGTAGTTCACAGTTCAGGCACTTGCCTTCTTGATATTTTTTTCTCACTCACCGCCAAACCGCTCAGCAGCGTCTTTGTAAACAGTAATACTTTCTTCCACGCTCACTTTTTCGCTGCGAATACGGAAGTAGTCCCGCAGGGCGCGCCTGAGTTCTGGGTTCTCCACTTTGCGGGGCAGCAGGCTGATGAGCATTTCGTCGTAGCTCCCGTATAGCACACCGCCCCGGTTATAGGTCTGCCATGTCACCGCGGGCTTTTTGCCCTCCGGGTCTTTTGCCAGAGCAAAGAGCCACCGCTCATCCAGCTCCACATAGCGTTCAATCGTAAACCTTGTGTCATAGGTCCCATAGCTGTAATCACCCCAGAAAATCAGGGCGCGCAGCCCGTCGGGACCCGAGCGTTCAAAGGCCCAGTCCTCCGGATAGCTGCGGTAATCCAGCAGCCCCAGGGCGTTCAACAGATAGCTCGCCTTTGGAGTCCCCAAAAGGGGCGAATAGGTCTCATACACCTGCTCCTTGGGCTGGGTGAGAATCGCCTTCATAAAGACCGGGATCAGCCAGCTGCCGCCGCAGCGTTCGTTCAGCTCATCCGCCAATGCCTGCAGCCGCTCATCCGGGTTGCGGATCAGGGAGGCGGTCAGCACCACAGCGGGAATTTTCTCTTTTTCCCTGGGTGTGGCATCCCAAATGCGAAGTCCGTCCGTAATCCACCAAGAGGTGCAGTCGTCATCCGGATAAACAGGCGCGCGTTTAAGCCGGGCGAGCCGCTGGGCGTTTTCTGCCAGGAAGCGGTAGACCTCCAGCATTTTGAGCGAGGCTTTCCCCATCATCAGATGGAGACAGAAGTTCAACTGTTCGATTTCCAGGGGCTTTGTGTCCCCCTCGTCCAGCAGCCGGGAGAGGGTCTTTAAGATGGCCGGGGCGATCTGCTCCGACACGCAGTCGGAACAGGCGTCCGCCATGATATGGCTGCCCATCCATTTACCCTTGACCAGCTTGGCCCACAGTGGGGCGGCGGGGGCATACTCCAGCTGCGCCAGAGCCTTCTGAGCAGCCGTCTTGCACTTGCCCTTTTCCATATTCACAAGCTGGAGAAGCAGTTCGCCGTTGGCTTCAGCCTTGCCCAACTCCAAAATGGCCTGTTCTCGCTTGACCCCCTTGGGGGGCAGTTGTTCCATAGTCATATTGCGTTCTCCCCTTATTCCTCAAACTCGCCCTCGATCATTCCATTGAGATATTTTCCGGGGTCAGCGATAAATTCCTCCCATCTGGCTAACGGATGAAACTCCTCATGCTCGATGTCCAGATACCACAGTTTTTTATCTCTGGGACTCCACAGCAGCAGATAGTCGCTGTAGTTGTCCATCTTCGCCATCAGGGAGAGCAGCTTTTTTCGTTTCCAGGTCATCTCCTGCACATCCATGTAGGGGTAAAGCTCCGCCCATTTCACCAGCTCCCGCTCCGGAAATTCCAGGCGCAGGGGGCCGGTTTTCAAATATTCCACCAGCTTGGCAGGCAGCTTGTAAGGCATGAGCTGACGCACCTTTTCCTGTTCGTTATGCCAGCCCTCCGGCTCCAGGGCTTTTAAGTAGGCGGCCATTTCCTGATTTTTGTTCTGCACCGCCACGGTGTAGGGCCGGTCGCCGTATTTATCCGGGATGGTGATGTCGGCCCCCTGCTCCACCAGCCAGCGCACCATAGAAAAATCGTTGTGCCGTGCCGCTTCGGTGACAGGGGTGGAAGCGTAGGGGAACACCATGTCCGGCTTGTGGTAGTTGATATCGGCCCCTTTTTGAATCAGGTACTCCGCAAGCATCTGATTTCCATGGCTCGCCATACTGCGCAGGGCTTCACCGCCGTATCGCTTCAAATCCATGCTCAGCCTGTCCAAAATTGGGAGCACATCAGGATCACGCCGGTTCTCCAGATGGAGAAACAGCCGGTAGATATCCTCTTGTTTTGCGGGAATTCTGACTCCCGCATGGATCAGAAAAGAAAACAGGGACAGGTCTGGACTGCGCAGGGAGCCATAAAGCAATGCTTCCGGGTTATGGGTCAAATCTGCGCCGGATTCGATCAGCAGCCGCACCATGTCCATCCGGTTTTCCAGCACCGCCAGTTCCAGCGGAGAGGTTTCCTCCTCCCGCGGCCATGCTCCAATCGTTACCTGATAGCACTGCGGCTCATTGGGAGAATGCCCCGCATGAAGCAGGGAATGGAGTGTCTCAATGTCGCCGCCTCTGATGGCAGCCATCATGGGCGGTACATTGGAATAGCTTACTTCACTCATCGGAATCCTCCTGATAGTCTATTCAAAAATTTCCTGATACCGCTCTCTCAGCTCCTTCGGTGCCGTCTTGATAGCCTTGCTGCCGCCGTTTTGTGCAGCTTGCCCCCAAATGCCCCAGAGCACATCTTGCCAGATAAAGTCCTGGGATCTTTTGTCCTGGCAATTTTCTTCCGGCAGGTAGTCCTCTAAATGATCTTTGATCTCCAGCAGAGCGTTCAGGCTCTCCTCATTGGCAATTAGAGTACGGAACTCCTTAGCCGGTTTCATACCCTGCATAGACTGGACGCCACGAACCAAGACAGGCATGGTCTGGGCCGTAAATCCGTATTTCTTGAAAAAGGTGTGGATAAACTTCTCCTGCAAAGAGGAATGTTCATCATCACATAAATCCAGATAGTCACACACCAGCGGCACCCACGGTTCTCCCTCCAACCCCAAAGCAAACACAGCGAAAGTACCGGGCATCGCGCAGGCTTCATCCGCGAGGTTTTGGTACCACTCAAACTCCCGCATAGCCAGACGAGCGTATCGCTCCATAATCGGATGCAGACTGGGATACTGCACAGCGCAGGCAAAGAGCTGGTTGACTCCCTTCTTGGGCAGGCCGGGAATGGGCAGATAGAGTTTCTCCTTTCCACGGAACTCCACCGAGTAACTGCGGGGAAATTCCTCCTGCTCCAACACCGCACACAGGTAGTCCAGGATTTCAGCATAGCACTCCTCGGTGGAGTCCTTGGCGGTGATGCGGATGGTGGCAAACACATCATTGGCCGATGCGGTGAAATGCTCCGTCTTACGCCGCTGGATGGCCTTTGGCAATTTGCCGCTGCCGGCTGTTTTCAACTGCTTCACCATATCCGGGCGAAGCTGGGAAACCAGGCCGAGAATGTGTTCGGTGGTGAGGAAGTCGTAGCTGGCACCATATACCGTATAACAGACCGCCACATAGCAGGCAAAGTGCAGCAGACCTTCGTCCACATCCTCCGGCCGCAGCTCGGGCCACACGGTGCAGGTCGGGTAAGCGGAAAAGGAATCCGCTTTCTCTCCAACCTTAAAATATCGCTCCTGCACCTGGTGTTCGATGTATTGTCCCAGTGTGTGATCGATCTCTTTCCAGCCCGCCAGCCGCCGCAGGGCGTCGCAGAAGGCAGTCGCGTCCTCATAGGGAAATCCTTTCAACGGCAGTTTGGACAGGTACCGCTCCAGCAGCTGGCTGGGAAGAAAGGGTGTTCCGTTTTGATTCCGAACAACCACCGGGTATCCGGAATGGTTTTCTTCTGCGGTTCCATCCAACACATCCTGAATGCACTGATCGGCTTGTTCCAGCACTTCGGAGTCCGTATCTGGTTTATGAATCAGGTAATAACGACCATGTACGCCGTCTCGTTTCGGTAAACTCATAGCAGGCCACCTCTTTCTTCCAGGCTCTCCGTGATTGGAATAAAAATCTGCCGGCAACGCTCTTTCAGTTCCTCCGGAGCTGTTTCCACCACTTTTTGACCACCCTTGGCGCTGCCCTTTCCCCAGATCACATAGCAGACCGTCTCCCATGCGTATTGCAGCACTTCCTCCGGGCTGGCTTCTGTTTCTTCGGCGGGTTCCTCGCCCTCGTCATCCTCGTCATCCTCGTCAGAGGAAAAACCGCTTGGAACGATCTCGGACAGGTGGATTTTTGCCTCCAGCAGAGCGTCCAGGCTTTCTGCGTTTGCCATCCACGCGGCATAGTCCTTGGAATACTTCATGTTCTGCATGGACAGCACCCCACGGACAAATACAGGGACGGTATCGGCGGTAAATCCAAACTGTTTCACATACTCCCGGAGGAATTTTTCCTGTAAGTGGGAGTGCTCATCATCACAGAGATCGAGATAATCCCATACCAGCTGCCGCCACTCTTGCCCCAGCATTCCCAGGGCGAACACGGCAAAACTTCCGGGGAGTGCGCACTGCTCATCGCTGAGATTGGTGTACTGCTCATATTGCCGCATGGCAAGCCGGGCGTACCGTTCCATCAGGGGGTGGAGGCCAGGGTACTGCACGGCACAGGCAAAGAGCTGGTTTACTCCCTTTTTGGGCAGTCCTGTGATGGGAAGATAGCTCTTTTCCGGCCCTTTGAACTCCACCGCATAGCTGCGGGGAAAGTCCTCCTGCTCCAGAATCTCACACAGGTAGTTCAGCACTTCATGGCAGCATTCCTCCGTGTTGTCCCTGGCAGTAATACGGATAACGGCAAAGGCATCGTTGGCCGATGCGGTGAAGTGCTCTGTTTTCCTCTTTTGCAGAGAGAGCGGCAGCCTGCCGGTCCCGTGTTCCCGGAGCTTTTTCACCATATCAGGACGGACTTTCTCCACCAATCCAAAGAGGTAATTGGCGTCCAGATACTGAAAGTCCAAGCCATACACTTTATAGCTCACCGCCACATAGCAGGCGAAACGCAGCAGCGGCTCCGGGACCTCCTCTGCACGGATACCTGGTTTCAGGGAATACTCCCGATCCCAGAAGCGATCATCTTCATCGCCTGTTACAACAAAATACTTCTCTTGTAGCTCCCGTTTCAGCATATCAAGTAGATGGTGGTCAATTTCACCCCAGCGGCTCTGGCGGCGCAGGTTTTCGCTGAAGGCGATGGCCTTTTCCGCATCCAGGGTCTCGGCCCGCTGTATTTCGGTCCATGCCCTAAGCAGTTGCCACACCTCAAAGGGTGCACCTTGACTGCTGACCACTACCGGCGGCCAGTGGGAATCATCAAGCCGCGTGATTTTCCCGTCAATGGCATCCTGGATACACTGGTCAAAGAGCGGTTGCAGTTCTTCCTGTACCTCGGGCTTCATCCAGTAACAGCGCCCGTCTGCACTGTTGAACTTTGGCAAATTCATAGCGATTTCCTCCTATCAGGTCTGCTGGTGCTGCATGGATACGATCTGGCAGTCAGGGCAGAACTCGATGTAGAGTGTGCCCTCTGTGCCGTCCATCAAAGTATCCCACTGGATCTGGGCCAGATATTTCATGGGCTTTCCGCAGTGGGGGCAGGCGGTGTATTCCCAGTCCTGAACCCAGTTGGCAAAGCCGCCAACGGTGTTCACATCGTCACAGGCGGCGCCATAGAACAGGGGCACTGGCGCACCGCCCAGCACGAAGGGATTTTCGGTAAGGGACCTGTAGTCCTCCGGCCGGACATAGCAGTCCATCTTTCCCGCCCCGTCAAAGAGCTCTGAGGGAAAGACCTCTACGCCGCCGTCCAGAGTAAAGCGGTTGAAAGCGGGGCCTTTCAGAAAGCCCACGCAGTTGGGACAGCAGGTGGCGGTCAGAATGCCGTCCAGCCCCAGAAACTTCAGCCGCTCGTCCCGGCCGTCCAGCACCAGCATATCCGCCATCCGCCCGCCGCAGTGGGGACAGGTGTCCTCCCGTGCCCGCCCGATGCGAACGGGGGACACTTCACCGGGGGCTCCCTTGACGAAGGAAAAGCAGGTATCGAAGTTGAGTTGGGTCCGTTGTCCCTTTTTATTAAAGGTCCAGCCGCCGCACTGGGCGTAAATGGACGGGTCTACATAGAGCTTCTTGCGCCAGGAGCGGGGATGATTCTCCAGTTCCAACAGCGTTTCCAGTGCCCGGCCATCGCCCTGGAAAGCAAGGCAGCACATCAGGTTGGACGCTTCACTGGAATCCTCTGTGGACAGCAGCGCGTGGATCAGGCCCTCCCCCACATCAGCGGGAGCGTGATAATAGATCTCACAGGGCCAGAACACCCCTGCGGCCAGCGCCGCCCGCTGGATTTCCGGGGTGATGGCGTCCCGGTAACCCAGCAGCTGCCAGAAGTCGGTGCATTCGGGGTCCTCCATATCAGCAAGCCGATGGATGTTCTGGATCAGGTTTTTCTGCTTTGCAGCAATCTGTTCCGGCGTCCAGGCCAATGCAGTTTTTCGCTCTTGCTCACACTTGCATTTCCAGCACAATCCGTCATAGCCCAAAGGGGTCCCACAGCCGGGACAGGTATATTTCAGACTCATATTTTTCGACTCCTTTCAGATGATAGAAAAACGCCCTGCGACACCCTGCCACTTGGACAGGCTGACGCAGGGCGCGAAAAGGCCGCACAGAACCAAGACCTGTATCCCAAGGCTCTGTGTCTGACGATATTCTGCTGTCTTTCCCGTCCGTTTGGACATGGGTACTCATCTCTATCCATTTGCTTTCACCTACCGCACATGCTCTTTTACCCGCTCCATCTCGTCCACCAGAGCCCTGACCTGGAAGTCCACCATATCCTCCGCCACCTCTGGGAATAGAAATGGCATGGTGTCTGGAATGGCTTTGTGTACCATCATCATGCTGAGGGCCAGATTGCCAAACAGCCGGGGATCAATACTGTCCACAGGGAGGCTAAAGATGGAAAGCAGCTTCCCATAAAAAATAATCTGATCCCGCCGGAACGCCTGAAAATTCTCCTCGGAAAGGCAGTGGCGTACTTGCTGCTCCTCCTCAATGGACAAAACGGCAACTCCGCTTTTAGCTCCATAACAGCAGTTTTTCAGAAAGGTTTCCACTCCCGCCCGCCAACTGAGTCCGGGGTCCTCCATTAGGGATCTGGCATAATCCAGCAGCTTGGGCTGTTGGTATCGCAGGGCGTAGAGCACCGGTTCTTCTTTGGATGAGAAAAAACTGTAGAAGAAGGTCTTGGAGATCCCTACTTTTCTGCACAGAACATCAATACTGCTGTGAATCAATCCCCGATCCGCGATACACTGAATCATGGTGGTCATCAGGGCATTCCGCACTTGCACTCTATCTTCTTCAGAATAGGCTTTTCGTGCCATATCTTCCCCCCCTATAAAGAACAGAATCATAAAATAGTATTTATATAATAACTGCACAGAAAAAAATATACAACTATATTTTGAAAATTTTTTATGAACTAACTAAACCATTAACTTATTTCTGCTGTATCGGGATGGAGAAAAATTATGCGAAGATTTTGTTTCAAAGCATAATTTACTGTTTGGCCTGTCCCAGATCGTAGTTTACGATTGTTATCATAGACTGCCAGCAAGAAATCTGCATGATCTACCATATAATAATTTCTCTTTTTATAATCGGATGCAGTTCCACTTTGTCCTATAACAATACATTTTGTGGCATTATGAATAATTATCTGCAACCGCTGTTTGCTCATTGCATCCCATTTCGAATCATGCCCTTCAAATGGAAGTGCAACAATTAACTCAATATCTTGATATCCCGGTTGTTCTTTGAGATATAAGAGTTGTTCGGCTGCCCACATATCTACCCCTAATGTACCTCCAACATAAAAGCGGAAAATACCTTCTTCATCATGCAAATGACAAAATGTTTTTAGCATTGCTTTTTTTATCTTTTTGCACAACGAATACCCTTCATTATACTTGAACTTAAATCGAGTTGGACGGTGCCCAGTAATGGCACAAGCGTATGTTTTTTTCAAAAACTTCACCCCACTTCAAATCTCACGCAAACAAAAATGAAATAACGCAAATAAAACGGCGCAAATAGGCATATATTCATTATTATAACACATACTATGTTTATAATCCAGGCATTTCATCTGTTATCCTTGTATATAGCGAGGTGAGGATATGGATGAAGAATTTATCCGCAATCGGATCACCGAATTGCGTTTGAAAAAAGGCGCATCGGAATATCAAATGAGTTTGGCTTTAGGACAGAACCGGAGCTATATTCAGGGGATTTCATCTGGTCGATCTCTTCCGTCAATGGCTCAGTTCTTAAAAATTTGTGATTACTTTGAGATTACCCCTTTGCAGTTTTTTGATGCAGAAGCGGTCAATCCACAGTTAATCCGTAAAGCGATGGACGGAATGCGAAAACTCAAGGACGAAGATCTGATTATGCTAATTGGCTTTATTAACCGACTGCAATCCAAGGACTGACGGCGGGGGTTTCGACCCATGGTCGTCTATTTTTGCAATTTTTCTAAATAACTATTACTTTTTTCTTCATCCGTAAGTATCTGTTCACCTGTACGGTTCAAGGGGGTATAAAAATGGACTGCCCCCCAGTCCACATACGAATCGGGCGGCAATTCTGCCGCCCGATTTTTGTTTCAAAGCCATCTGCAAAGGAGTAGGAATCCGCTGTCGGCAAAGTGGCAGACTGCTCCCCAGGTGTGGGATCAGGGGCGTCACAGGTATCCGCAGGAGCGCTTTCCGGCTGCACTGCCGGGGATTCATCAGACGCATCATCTTCCAGCACAGGGGCGTTTTCCGGCTCGTCAGGGCAGGGTAAGTCAGAGCATAAAGTATAGAGGTTGCTGGTCTGGCCGCCGTTCTTACGCTCGTCAAACCGGGCCTGTTTGACGATATATCCCGCCTTCACCAGCTCATCCAGCGCTCGCTTTACGGTGGACACCCCATAGCCACACTTGGCGGCTATGGTCTTGATAGAGGGGAAGCACTCGCCCTCTTTGTTGCAATGCAGAACCAGGACTTGCAGCACAAGCCGTGCTCTGGGCTTCAGTTCAGAAGAAAATGCCCGCTGCATATACTCAAACTTTGCCATATTCCAATCCTCCCAATCATGTCATACTGTTACAGGCGCTTTTCTCCTGCAATATACTTCTCCACAAGCGGCCGGTAGATCTGCCCATTGACCCGTTTCGCAAACAGGTCGTGGGATGCCGCCGCAATCTGCACATTTTCCCCAAAGAGTTCCATACAGTATTCCTGAATTTCCTGCGGCACACAGATCGCTACCGGGCGCACCTCCAATGAGCCGCACTCGGACAATGCCTTGTGGAACACCGGAATCTCATAGGGCAGGACACTTCCGCACAGGAGCCGGTGATCCGCGTCACGGAAAATAGAGGTGGGCGTCTGCATCACGCCGCAATCATAGATGATAAACTGATACGCCTTATCCGGCTCGTTGGTCAGGTAGCAGTCGATCCCATCAATGGTGTAATGCTCCCCATCCGGCGCCGCTTCGTAGATGTTCAGCAGGAGCTGCAGGTGGCGGTTCTGATTGACTTCGATATACGCCACCTCCGCACCTCTGGCCGCCAGCCAAGATGCCAGGTTAAAGGCCGTCACTGTCACGCCGCTCCTGCGCTGCGAACCGGCCACGGCAATACGGATATTCCGGGCGTTCCAGCGGTACGGAATAATCTCATCCGGCTCCGGTGCCTTCTCACGCTGAGTAGCTGGCTGTTCGTAGACGGGAGCCTTTACCACATACCGCTGCATCCCATCTTCGGAAAGCGCTTCTGTCAGCTCGTCCAGGGCGTCCTCCATCGTTTCACCCGTAACCAGATTCACAACGCCGATGGACAGTAGCCGTTGTACCTCGCCGTTCACATCCTCGTAGCCGGAGAGGATGACGATGATCCGGGCGGAGAACATCATCTGAAAGGATTGCAGGGCAAGGGTGAAATCATTGCCGCTTTCCTCGATACACGCCGCATCCACCACAAAGAATTTGGCGTTGGCATAATTGCGCATATCTTTGGTAACGAAACTTTTCAGGCTGAACCGGCCGACCAGCTTCTTGGCGGGCAGAGTCATATTCCGCACGGCGGGGTCGATCAGGTTGCTTTTCTGGTTACTCGTCAAGTACAACAGCATAGGATTCACCTCCCATATTTTCAGCACTGGTTTTGTCATCCGCCCCACCGGTCAGCAAGAGGACGATGCCCACCACTACGATCACGATGTAGATAAACAGTTCAATCAGCTTGTTTCGGTTATTCATATCGCACCCCTTTAGTAGATCGCCCACAAGGGACCGCCTGCTGCGGCGCCCTTTCTGGCCTCATCCAGAATGATTGATATATCCCATTCCTGTTCGCTTCGTTTTTTACTGGCAGGATCGGCCACCAGGATTTTTCCTTCAGAGGTCACTCCACGCAGCACCATAAAGTGACCGCTGGATGTGAAGTGGCCTTTTGACATAAGTGCCACAATCAATTTCCCGGATGCCAAAGCATCCACCACGGCCTGCGGGTCATCGGTGCTGATGCTTTCCCATTGAAGCCCAAAGCCCTCCGCAGCCCCCGGTATCAACGAGTGATAGGAACCGTTGCCGGAACACCAATAGCCATTCTGATACGCCCATTCTGCCATTGTGGGGGGGTCAACAGTCTGGTCTGTCAGGCTGGATACCACAATCGCCATAGAGGTCGGGCCACATCCATAACCGCCGATATTATCGGTTCCATACGGAAGATCGGCCCAACGCTCATCCAACTGATTGTAGTAGACGACTTCGGTCACCCCATCCGTAAAGATGATGCCCTCATAGCTCTGACCACTACCATCTATATAGTCTTTCTCATAAATGCCGAGCTGCTGGTTGTAACCATATTGCTTCTGAAAATCCTCCACCACGTTTACCTCATCACCAATCAACCATTGGGACAGTACGGAAAAGGGGCTGGTAATGAGGTACAGGATGAAGGCAATTAAAAGCAAAAGCCCCAGAACCGGGGCCAGGATCATAAACAGGATTCTTTTCCGGCTCTCGGAGTCGGTAGCCGCCTGCACAGCTACCTTTGCCAGAATTTTTGCAGTCAACGGATCAACAGCCAAAAAATCACCTCCATAATCAGTCCGGTTCCATACCGGGGGCTTCCATCATCTGCTCCATTTGCAGATTGAACGCCTCCCGCCGTTTACCGGCGCTGTCGTCAATTTCAAACACCTTTTCTCCTTTGTCATTTTTCCGGACAGATACCATGTAGTCCCCATTGGCGATGAAGCAGGCCGTAAAGAGCGCCCGAATCGCCGGGGCAGGCATCCGCGAAATCTCAAAAGGAGTAGCAGCACACTTGCTGTTCCAAGAAAAGAGGTTGCGGGCGGCATCCGCCGTAATCTTCATCCAGTCATATTCAAACTCCTCTTTCCGCATCATCTTGGTAAAGTCGATTCCCTCCGGGCAGAGGTAACGATCCATCTTCTGAAAGAGAGCCGGATGGGAAGCCATCAGGAAAAGGGCGGCATGGTAGGAAGCGTCCAAATCACTGCCCCTCCAACGTATGGCAGCCATCTTGTTGACCAGGTATTCGTATCGTTCCGCATGATTCATCTGAAAACCTCCTGTGTGGAATAAGTAAGGCGACCGGGATTGCTCCCGGCCGCCACCGAATTACCGGCCGCCAGCCTTGCCCATATAGGAAAACTTGTAAGCCGGAATCTCAAAGTTTACATGAAGCCGCTTGGACCCAATGATAAAGAGCGCGTGTCCGCGCCGCTTGCTCTCCAACAATTCCTGCTCCGCGTCCGTCAGGTTGTAGAGGTCTTTGGTTTCCTGAAGGTTTTTGCCGTCGCAGCCCATCAGGATTTTATAGCACGGAATATCCAAAAGGGCCTGCCCGTACATTTTGACCTCCGGGGCCAGGAAATCCACCACGGAATGAGAAATGATTGCCAGTCCAGCTTCATACTTTCTTGCCCGCTTCTCCACATTACGCAGGAACACCAGGGATTGCGGGACCTGCGGGTCAATCATCAGATATGCCTCGTCACATACCAGCAGGCAACGCTCATTCCGGTCGCGGCTCATTTCCTCCCAGCACCAGCTCAACAGGTTCAGATACTGCGTGCGTTTGACATTATCCGACGCATTTTGCAGGTCGTGGGTATCCAGGCAAATAAACCGGGAATTAGCCTCCAGCGTGGTGTGGCCGTTCCACAGAAAGCTGTCGCTGCCCGCTGCGGCGTCGTACAGCAGCATTGCCAGATCACGATATACCGGATTCTCCTTGTTGGCCTCCGCTTTCTTTTCCAGCAGGGCGTGAAGGTCGGACAGAATGGGAAAATCCGTGGCCTTGAGCTGCCGAATATCCGTTTCCCAGAAAATGCCGAACTGATTGTAGAGTTCAATGATCGTCTGCTTGAGGATCGCTTTCTGCATATCCGTCAGGCTGGGCAGATACAGGGAAAATTCAATCTCCAGCGTTTTCATGTGCAGCGCCATATCAGACATTCCGTTTCCTTCATCTGTATAGAGTTTGTCGGTTTCATCGTCATCGTCACGGGGCGCCGGTCTGATCTGCAAAAGGTTGGAGCGGCCGTTTTTTCCGCCGCCAGCATTGAGCCAGCTTCCGTTCAGGTTCCGGCACATATCCTTATATTCGGATTCCGGGTCGATGCACAGGATTTTCGTCCCCTTCATGTATTCCGAAAGCATGATGTGCTTCACAACGGTACTCTTGCCGATACCGGCCACACCCATAATCACGAAGCTACTATTGGTGCGGTCGTTCCCGCGTTCCCAGGTATCCAGAATGACCAGGCCGCCGTTGCTGTCTTTTGCAAAATAATAGCCCCGGCCATCGTTGTAACCGGAGCTGGCAAACGGAAACCCGCCCACAAAGGTACTCATGGGAATAATGCGGGACACAATGCTGTCCACCGTGGAGTTGGCCGGATAGGTGGGAGAAATGCTCTGGAACCCTTCCTTTTGGAGATTGGCGAGAGTGCGCACCTTGCACTTCTGGATATTGAAGGCGCTCTCCACACGGCGGCAGACCTTTGTGAAGTTGGCTTCATCCTGTGCAATCGGCATCACGGTCAGCGACATCATGGCGACCGTTTCGCCCTCTTGGTCGATCCGCTGCATGATTCTCTCGCCATCCTCGGCGGCTTTCTCGGCGCGCTGCCGGGTCAGCGGGTCTTTGGCACTGTCAGCGGCGCCGCGCTGCTGGACAATGCTTTTGGAGATTGCGGAAATGAGCGCACCATTGTCAATGGGGGTAATCCCCACCGAAACAATGGTGCTGGGGATGTTGGTGATCTTGGAAAGCCACCCCATATCCACCTTCTGCGGATAGCGGACGGCGCCGTACACCTTACCCAGATTTTCACCGATGACCAAACTGTTTCGCTTGATTTCCAGCCCCATCGGGGTAATGACATTTAACAGCGCTTCATTGACAGGAAACGCTTCTTCTTTTTTCTTAGAACCTAACAATGATCCACCTCCAACTGTTGATTGCGGTAAGGCACCCCAATGTAGTCCAGCACAGTGCCGCACCCCAATTTGTTGATGCAGTAATCATACTGCTGGGGATGCGTCACCTGCATAAGCTGAAATCGGTTCGGCTCATGCTCCAGATGAACGCCGTACATACAATACATACACCCCGATCTGGAAACACCAGTGGTTTTCAGAATCGGGGTGCCGTTCTTCTTGCGGCTTTCAACAATGTCCCCATATATGGGGGCATAGGGAATGCCGGTCATTTTCAGATACCGCAAAATATCTTCTTCCAGCCAGAACGCAAGGGGCTGGCTGAGAGGCCGCTGGCGCTCGAAGCCGTTGCAGCCAAACTTGATCCAGGATTGCTCCCGCAGCTTGCTTTCGCAGGCCAGGACACCCGTAATCGGGTGCCGCCCGGACTGCCTTTCAAATTTGTTCAATGGCGCTTTTTTCATGTGGTAACAACACCTTGCCGAAATCTTGAAGGGAGCGTCCAAAAGGTATTTGTAATTCTCGCAGTTGTAGATCGACTTCTTTCCGTTCTTGTCCAGCAGTTCTCCATTGATTCTCGCCAGACGGTAAGGTTGTCCCTTTCTTGCGCCATTGATAACATCCGAGATCTCTTTGGAGATGATCGGATAGCCGTACTTCTCAAGAATCTGAGTGAACGGATAGCGCGGGCGAAGCCAAATAACATTGTCCTTCGTTTTTACGAAATCGCGCAGTTCGGGGTATTCCAACCCCGTGTCAACATACACAGCAGGAATATCAGGGTAGACCCGCCGTGCCAGATCAAGCAGCACGGTGGAGTCTTTACCGCCCGAAAAGCTGATAAAGACCTGCCCATCGTACCGCATATACCATTCCATGATTCTCGTCTGCGTAACTCTGATTTTTCTTTCGAGGCTCCAACCCTGCATGATTTTCAAATCCTGCCGGGTGTGCTTCATACTTAGACAACACCTACACTTTCCAAAATCGGGATCGCAGCATTGATGCCGGAATCCTCCAAATGCACATAGGCGGGGTTGTTGACCAGGTTGCACAGCCGGACAATATCCTGCTGTTGCAGAATCTCGGTCTGAATGCCGCTGTCCGAAAAATATCCGCCAAGCAGCTTGAGCTTCTGAAGCAGATCGCGCTCAACGCCATCGCTTACCCTATCCCAAATCTTGATGTAGAATTGCCGCTCCACAACCTCGCCGGAAAGAGCAAAGGCGCCCATTTCCACGATTTCCTGCTTCAGCAGTTCCTTTTGCTTCACATCGGAAGAAGAAGTGAGTGTGGCAGACAGCTCCGACAACAGCGGAGAAATATCTACCGGGCGGGATACAGCAAGAAGCTGAAACGGGTACTGTGCGCTGGACAGGCTCACCGTAAGCTGCTTGGCAATCAGCCGCTTTTCGTTTTTGCTGAACAGTTCTGTGCTGATCGGGTAGATCTTCAGATATGCCAGAGCCAGATTGTCACGGGTATAGAGGAAGTTCCCCCGAATATCCTTCACATTCACAAACTCATTAGCGGTGATCTGGGCCAGTTCTTCCTTGTCCTTGTTCTTCGATTTCTTGTGTTTGGCCGACAACTTCAGAAAAATCAGCGTCCCACCGCCCAGCAGCGCACAGACGCAGATCATAATAATCGGCAAAAGCAATTTATCGACCTCGCTTTCTTTGCCACAAAAAAAGGCCCTGCTTTTCAGCAGAGCCGTGTCTTATAGTTCCAAATCATCCTCGTCCTCCCATTCCTCCTGTTCCTCGGCAAAGTCAAGAGAAAGGGTATCCAAGGGAAAGGAAAAGCTGTGGGCGCCAATCCGGTCAAGCTGACTGGCCTCTCGCAGTTCGTCAAAGCGGCGGCTGAGATCAGCCAAATCTTCCTCACTGGCCCGCACTGTTTCCCCTTCGCCATAGAGATAGGTTTCCACCTCTGCACGGATCGTGCTGTCTCTCGGCTGACTTGCCAGGTCATCCCGGATAACATCATCATCCAGAAGATCCTCCGCACAGTCAGGGCATCCGGCGGCAAAGTATTCCACCAGCAGCCCATATTCCGAGGATAGCGATACCAGCGAAAACATTTTGCTCATCGGCCTGCCTCCATATCCTCTCCGGCTCCGGTGTCCATGTCCCATCCCTTGCCGAACATGAGGTTCATAAACTCTTTCATGTCGGCGGCGGACCGTACTTCAAAGGATACCGCTGCGGGGACCGGCTGCGGAAAATACTCCTGATACATGGCGATCTGTTCATCGGTCAAAGAAACGCCCCTTCCTTCCGGGGTATCGCCATAGAGGAAAAAAGTTCCGTGCATGGTATCCGGCCCGTACTGTCGATTCTCCGGCAGACCTGCCAGTTTCCCGGACGCATTGCAGCAGAGAACCGTTTCGCAGGGCAGAGGAATACACTCAATATCCCCGCCCACAAGTTCCTGCCGGTGTTCCAGAGAATCCTCCAGCATGGTCGTATAAGGCGCCCGCCCAGGTTCAAACACCATAATCTGAATCATTCTGTTGTTGTTCATATCCATTCTCCTTTTCCTTACGGATTGCCCGGTGCGATATGCCAATCATCATAGAGGGAGCCGCTGATTGTTACATCATCGGTGAGATTCATGGCGAGCATCCCGGCAGGCGTCCAAACATCCATCACATGAGTATTAACTGTGTAGCTCCCGTCCGGGAACCAAACCGGCGAAAAATGCACCCGCTGGTTATAGGTGCTGTAAATGTTTTTGGCAAACTGGAACCGCGCCGTTGTTCCGCTGGTGAGTCGCTCCAACAGCCGCCAGTAGGTTCCATAGCCAAACTCCGGGAAGTAGGATACGGCTGTCTGCCCGTAGGTATAGTGCGACAGCGGGGCAGAGGTGCTGACGGTTGCCGTTACAGTGTTTGTTACGCCATAGCCTGATTTCATCAAATCGCCCGAAGCGGTGGGAACCTTTTCGTCCGGCTCGATTCGGGTGGTGGCGGTCATGCTGGCCGAGTAATTGTCCCGGAAGTAATCATACCATCCATCGTCTACCCAATATCCTGTGTTTTTCCCTGTGCTGTGCCACACCCAATAGGGGTGCCATTTCGCCCACCAGACACTCCATGCTGCATAGGTCTTGGTTTCTCGGCTGGGAACGCTGCTGGCCGACCAGCTTCCCATTGTATCGGTGGCTTTCGGGTCGGGCGGGTCGTTGCCGGAGAGATCTACCACCTTTGCGCGAATGGTGCTTTGGCTCAACGACCCTTTATTAGTGCTGACATAGATGGTAATATCCTGCGGCTCCGACGGTGTATGCCACTTTACCCAGGCAATCTGACTATCTCCCGATGGAATCACAATATTGTTCATCCGGTAGGTGCTGCCGTTGATACTAAAGGATACCGTAGCAGGGCTATCAGGATTGATCTCCGATCCCGCATAAAGCGTTACCGGCGTGATGACATCTGTATCCACACGATACTCGTAGTCATAGTCGGTTGGCTCCGGCTGTTCGGGCGGGTCGGTAAACCATACAATACCCATACCCAGATAGGTGATAATAGTATCGTTGGAACAGGTCTTATTGGTAGCCCCTGTATAGGCCGGAAATCCCATATCCGCATATTCCAGGAACATAGCCAGCGGCAGGTTTTTATGGGTCAAACTCGTCATTGTCTTACGCAAGGACCCGCCTGCCTGATTATCATAGAGCGCGGCTTCATGGGCAGTCATGGCCATCATAATTCCGTTGTGCTTAAAATAGGCGATTGGCTCCAAAAACAGCTTGTACTGTCCGCCAATCAGTTCCTCGTATGCGATTCCGGTCTGCTGCGCCACCAGTTTTACCGCATACTCGGAGCAGAAGTATTTCTTGATTGCTTCAATGCTGGCATTCTGGCTGCCACTGCTGACGATCCTCGGCATAGGGGTTGCGGGGGTGTAGTAGTCGTAATTCCCCGTGGTAGGAGAAATACTTGCCCCATTTGCATATTGAATTTTACTGACTTTCCCAAAATGAATCTTGATAGATGGAGTTTTATTAGTCAGATCAAAAGAGGACGACACAGGCTGACCGGATTCTGCATCAACCACAGTAATTCGTACACCATCCATACCAGGGTTCCAGGAGTTCTGCGAGGTTCCTTGCCCCATATCGCCGCCACCGCCATCCACGTTTCCGCTTCCTCCGGTTTCTGCCAGGGCGCTCATAGGACAGATACCCAACAGCAGCACAAATGTGAGCAGTATCACAAATATCCGCTTCAAAAACGCACCTCCAATCAAATTAGTTGAGAACAAAAAAAGAGTACGGTATCGCTACCGTACTCTCCGGGCTTGTTATCAGCCCATGTTGCCGACCTGTTTATTTATATCTCCATCAGAGTCAATGTTGTGCTGGACGGAGCCGCCGCCCTCGTCGGTGATCCAGCCAAAGCCCTCCAGATAGATGGAACCGCCCTGTGTGTCGCCGGTCTGGGGTTGGTTGCTGTCCGGCTCATGCACAATCGGCTCATCCTTTTCGCTGGCCGCCTGCTGTTCCTCCTGAGAAGGCGCGGGGGGCGGAGTGGTTTCGGGTTTCTTTTCACTGTCGGTCAGGTTAACGTCTACCTGATCTTCTTCCTCCACATTCAAAACAGCATCGGTCTGGTTCTGGCTGTCAGTCGCTTCGGGTTTAGAGGTGTCCGGCACCACTACCAGCGGTTCGCTGGAGCTGCTGTCCGGGGTATTGCTGCTATCCACATCCTCGGCAGATACATCCGAGGGGGTGGATGCCGGATCAACGGTTGTGGTCTGCCCGCCCTTGCCCAGCAGCACTGCGGCAATCACAATTACCACAACGGCGGCTGCGCCAAGAACGGCCAACAGCTTCTTGTTTTTTGCACTCATTTGAAAACCTCCTTGTACGGTGATTTTATATTAAAATTATGGTGATATTTCTCGCCATCATTATACCATTTGCACAAATACGGCGTCCAGGTGTGATTCCTGCCAAATATTTTTTTGCGCTATGGAAAAGCGGCAGGGCGAAATACACAAAATTAAAACCTGGGAACATATTTGGCGTTGAGTTTCATGGTGATCTGCATGGGGGGCAGATGCCCAAACCCAAAGGAAAGCGGCACATCAACAGTGATTGTTCCTGTGACATTGAGCTGCGTAATGCCATCCGGCACAGACGGCGCCAGTGGAGCGTTTTCCACTTCCAGGTGCAGGTCGTACAGTCGATACTCCAAATCCTCGCCGCTGTACTTTACATACTGCCCGCCCTCGTATTCGATGCCCAAAACATCTTGCAGGCGGGCGTACACATTGCCGCTGGTAACATTCTGTGACCAGGACGAACCGGCAAGCTGATAGCCACCAGAGTAACCCTCCCGCAAACCGGCATAGGCTTCGTCCCAATTCTCGGTGGCCACATCCACGATGGCAGACTGGACGGAATCGCGCACCCCCTGTGCAACGATCATCAGTCGCATATACTCAAAGGTCACACAGGCCAGAATCAGACAGCAGAGGACAACGGCCAAAATCATCGGTACGCCTTGCCCGGATCTGCTTTTCAGGACTTCTCGAATCTTTTTCACTTCCAATACACCTCCGAAGTCCCGCTGGCCTTTGCTGTCAGAGTGACAGGAAAGGATGCAAACTCACCGAACAGCCCGATATTGACGGTAGTGGTGAGGGTCACTTCCACCTCGTTGCCGAGCTGGATTTTTCCGGTGTCGCTCCATGAGATATTGGGGTCGAGTCCGGTTTGCTCCCGCAAATCCGCTGCTTTTGCGTTTGTGGCAGAGCCAACCTGCCCATTGATTTCCGCAGTCCGAACCAGTTCGTCCGCAAAGACATCAAGGTTCTGCTTTGCCACGAAAACCGGTGCAATGCGGACCACCAAAGCCAGAACCATTGCAATCGCCAGAACCAGGACACACACATCCACAAAGCCCTCGCCCCGTTTGTCCTTCAGAAGTCGTTTCACGGTTTCTCCACCTCCTTTAGAACAGTTCGCCAAAGGCTTCCAACACCACATAGCCCAGGACACCCAGATACATCAGCAGGAAACAGCCCAGCAGCATAAAGGAATATTTACGCATTTTTCCCGGCTGCTTCATAGCTTCCAGTTTCAGTTTTTGAAGTTCCAACTGCTTAAAGGTCATAGAAAGCATCTGGAAATACATGATACCGTTGTCGCCGCGCTTGACCGAGATCAAGCCGCGCACCACATCGGACAGCATGGTACTTCCAATCCGGCTCTCCATGCGGGTGAGTGCGTTTTCCTCGTTGCCGGATGCCATATCCGCAATCGTGATTTCCAGTTCCCGCTTCATGGCATGACCGGCGTTTCTCTGGTAGGATTTCAGGATGTTCAGCACATCACGGGATGCCCTGAGTTCCTGTTCAATGGTGTTTACAAATCTGGGCAGCTCGGCTTCGATTTCTTCCCGGCGCTGTTGAACGATCTCGTCCGCTCGTTTCTGCTCTTTGAAGTAAACTGCCACCGCCAGAAACACAATGACCGGCGCAAGGATCGGGAAAATCAGAAGGGCCGGGATAATCAGCAGAGCAATCAGCCCAGCCTTTACCCAGGCCGCCGCAATATAGGTTTCCGGGGACATTTTAATTTCAGCGGATTTCAACTGCGCCTCCAGCTTCTTCCGCTTATAGTTGTCCAGATGTACCAGTGGCGAAAGCCGCGCCGCCATATCGAACAAGACAGCGTTGATGCTGCCTTTCTGTGACTTTCCTCGGCTCGTTACGGTCAGGACCGCCTTTGTGCTTGCGGAAGTCGGCAGCCGGAGCAGCCCGGCCAATAAAAAGAACGCTCCCAGGCCAAAGAGCGTCCCAAAGCATAGTAAAATGAGATACAAAACTCGCGTCACCTCAATTCTTTGTAATAGAGCCGTTTGGGGCCGGTGTTGCGGCTGTCGGCTCTGGGGCGCCCCGGCACATTCCAGTTCCCGCCGCCTCGCAGTCCCGGCGCACATTGCCAGCCGGAAGCCCGCAGGCTGGCTCCGTTTTCGGTTGCCAGGGTGTAGGTGATGATTTTCTGATAGCCCATCAGTTTCGCAATCCGGGCGCACCGGCTGTAAAGGAAGCTGCACCCGTTGGTAATACCATCGGTGCAAAGCCGGGTCACTTCCGCTGTTTTCCCATCATCCAGTCGGCGGGCAACGGGGCGTCCCACAATCGCAACTCCATGAACAACGTCCAAATCATCTACAACAGCCACACAGAATTTACAGCCGCGCACCTGTCCGCTGTGCCGGTGATGCGCCAGAACAAACGCATTGGCGTCCCGCAGGGAGATCGGTAGCACTCTCGATGGTATCACCTCCTGACGGGATCAACGCTTGTACTCTACGGGCTTGGTGAGCCGGATCACCGCCGCAAAGGAGATCAGCAGCACCAGCAGACACACCGCCAGAATCCCTTTGCCAAAACCCGTGTTCACAAGCACATCGTACCAGTCTTTATTCAGGAAGTATAACAATGGGATGTTGCCAATGAGCAGGAATGCCATTGTGATAAATTCCTTGAAAGGCTCATAAAGCAGATAGTCCAATTCCGCCGCAACAATCCGCATATCCGAGAGTTTCCCGATGATCGGGGTGAGCGTGCTTTTCAGGCTCTTATCGTCCTGACAGGCGATAGCGGCATCCACCCATTCCCGAAACACATAGTTGTCCAGCTTGGGCTTCATGTTGGAGAGCGCCTGTTTCACATCGGCGCTTATCATATTGGTTTCAGCCAAGAAGCCCCGGAACACATCTGCCACAGGCGGGTTCAGGTAATGAATGTTTTCTTCCACAGCGGTTATCATGCTCTCGCTGCGCAGATAGGAACTTGTGATGATAGACAGTCCGGTTTCAATCTCGTTGTTCATCAGCTTTTTATAGCTGTGAGAGGTGAACAGGACATACCAGAACGGGAGCAAGCCCATCCCGGCCGCCAAAACCGGCAGCATAAAGTAGTTCTGAATCACAATACAGATCACAGCGCCCATTGCCGCCAGGAACAGAGAGAAAGCACAAATGGCGGCAAACTTCCCACCCTTTCCGGTGAGAATCAACATCTCCCGTGCTTCCAGCACGGTTTTACGGATGCCCTTCGGCTCTTTGGGGTGGTTGACCTGCTGGATTCGCTTGGAAATCGGCTGTCGCCGCCCAGAAAGCGGCTTGGTCAGTTCCTCCGCAAATGTAAAGGGGGTCATGCCCAGAATCAAGAAGATGCCGGTCAGCATCCCGACAAAGGCCAGCAAAATCAATACAATCACGCAGTTTCCTCCTTTCCAGTATCCAGTTTTACACCGCCGCCAGCGATACGCTCCAGCAGACGGGGCGGCATACCGTTTTCCAAAAGCCGCTTTTGCAGGCTGGCCGAGATCGTGGATACCTTTTGAAACTCGCCATGCACCTTTACCTTGCCATCTTGGATAGAGGTTTCCGACACATGATAGCGGTAGAGGGTGTGGAGCTGCCGAGTGCCGTCCTCCAGAATCTCACATTCGGTGATCTCCATGACGCGGCGGCTGTTGTCCTCCAGTTTCTTCACAAACAGAACGATGGGAAACGCTTCTGTCACCAGGTTATACAGGGTTTTATCGCCCATGTCGTATTTCTGGGTACACAGCGTCACCATACGGTAATAGGTTGCTTTGCAGCTATTGGCATGGGTGGTGGTGATAACTGCGTGGCCGGTGCGGGCCGCCTCTTGCGCGGCGAAAGCCTCGGCCGATTTCATCTCACCGACACACACAATGTCCGGGTTACAGGTCAGGGCAAACTCCAAAAGGCGCTCCTGATCGTAGTTCTGCTTGGGATCGTCAGAAAAACGGGTAACGGTATGGACTACATTGTTGATGACATTTCCTTCGGCATCCTCTTTTACAAGGTCAAATTCGCGGCACCCATTTTCAATGGTGAAGATTCTCTTTTCGTTGGGAATGGTGGAGAGAATCCAACTCATCAGCGTGGTTTTACCGCTGCCGGTGGAACCAGTCACACAGATGGACAAACCGAACCGGAGAACTTCGGCCAGAAAGTCCAGCATTTCGGCGGTGGCTGTCCCGTAGCCAATGAAATCATCCCGGCTCAACTTCTTGGGATTCACGATACGAATGGATGCAGCCACGCCTTTTTCTTTGTCCGTGAGCGGATTGCCCAGAACCGTAATACGGATTTTATTGGAGAGATGGCCCACCACACCCGGCTGACTGTTATCCAGAATCATGCCGGACTTATGAAGGAGTCTGCGGATTACATCAACAGCGTGCTGTGGGGTCTGGAACCGATCTTTGGTGGGAACCACACGCCCGTCCGCATAAGTGATTTTCACATCTTTCCACGAATTGATGTTAATTTCTTCCACATCATTTGCAAAAAGATAGGGCGTCAAGAAGGAGAACTCAGCCATTTCCGTATAGAGTTTGTCGATCAGTTCCTCATGGCTCATGCCCTCAACGCCCAGACTGTAATCGTTGAGATACTTTGCGATGTATGCGGTGATCTGCTGGTGCTGTTCCTCCGGGTTGTCGGTAATCAGGGTCGAATACTTGCTGGCAAGATATTCCTGAATCTCCGCCAGCACTTCGGGAAATGTCCGCTTGTTCCTGCTGGTATTGAAGAACAGGTCAATATTACTTGCCATCTCCGAACACCTCCCCGGCAATAGCGGCAATGACCGGCTCATAGGTCTTGGCCTCTTTACCGGAAAGCGGTTCCAGCAGTTTCAGCGTCGCCGCCTGTTCCTCCAACGAAGGAAGATACGGCAGCCGGTATTTCACACTGCCAAAGGAGTTCTCGTATTCGCTGCCGCCCTGATAAGGGCGCGTGTTGGACAGCACCTTGATGTGCTGTTCCGGTTTGAACTTTCTGTCAGCAACCAGCGACAGATAGGACGAGAAGTAGGAGATGGCCTTCAGGTCACAGCTGCACACCCGCAGCACATCATCCGCCACCTCCAGTGCGGTGGTCGCCAGCACATTGCCGGTCAAAAGGCTGGTGCAGTCCACAATCACATAGTCTGCGATGTGCCGCAGCAGAACCAGCATATCCACCGCCTTTTCCTTGCTGTATTCCGCATGGGTAAAGACATTTTCACCGGCCTTGTAGCCCAGAAAGCTGATATAGGGGTTTTTCTCACAGGGAACGCAGGTCTTGAGAACCTGTTCCTGCGTCATTCCGGGAGCCGCCAGCAGTTCGCCTACGGACACATCCGGCAGTTTCTTCTCGCTGACCACAGCCGGAAGCGTGGGCGCCGTCACATCGGTAAACACCAGCACCACATTTTTCTTCCGCTTGGACAATTCCAGGGCCAGTTTGACCGCAGTTACGGTTTTCCCGCCCCCAGGGCTGCCCCACACAGCAAGCATCTGTTTCTGCTTATTCGCCATCGGTATTCTCAACCTCCTGTTCCTCTGCGGGTTCATTGCCGGCCGCATTATCACCGGTGTTGTCGGCCACATTGTTATCATCGGATACCTCACCCGGTTCGCCATCCTGAGCTGCGGTATCTTTCTGCGGCTCCACAAAGAACTGATCCTGAGCTGCCAGGAACTTTTCTGCGTTCTCACGGGTTCCACGGTACACAAACGCCAGATGCAGACTGTTGGATTCCTCCAAGTGCGCAAGGAGCTGTGCCTGTTCGGTATTTACCAGCAAGGTAATGGTGGACGGGAGTGATTCTTCGGGATTTTCTTCCTCGTCATCCTGGGGCGCCTGATATTCCTTGTCGGCGCCGGAACTCTGTGTTGCGGCCAGGACCTCTACATACTTGAGTTCCGGGGGCTGGGTGGTTTCTCCGGTGTCTTTATCGGTTGCAAAGAGCATGATGATGTCACCAGCTTCCACCTTGCCGGAACCACCTTTGGCAAAGGTGGGAATGGTAACGGAGATCGCCACTTTGGAACCGTCCAACTTGGTCAGGTACTCGTACTGAGTCAGTGGTTCAGAAGAAAGCCAGCCGGTGTTTACATCCGTATTTTTGCGAAGCTCTACATCGGTATATCGGCCTACTACCTCGTCAAGTGATGTGGCAATGGCGTCAGACATACCGGACGCGCCTCTGGTGTAGACCTCAACCATATCCGCCGTGATATAGGTGCCACGGGGAATCACCTCGGCTTTCACCCGTACTGCTTCGGTCTGGGCCTTCAAACCCGCATTGAAAAGGGGCGTGATGCCAAAGCAAACCAGGACGGCCAGCAGGATACAAACCGCACCGATAATCGTCCGGTTCCTGAAAATATTCTTGTTCAAGTTGATACCTCCATTTGTTCAGATTACAGCGGCCGCAGCCGCCAGCCAATAAGCAGTTACGCCGCCAATGCAGAAGAACGGGGCAAGTGGCAGCCGGATGGAAGAAAAGTCCTGTCTGCGTACTCCAAACAGCATCACTCCTGTAAGCACGGCCAGGATCAGAGATAAAATGCTGTGCAGCAGACCAGGCCACACTCCCAAAACAAAGCCGCAAGCCCCCATCAGCTTAATGTCCCCACCGCCAATGGCAAGGGCTTTCCCATGTGTCAGTAATGCAGCCAACAGGTACGGACCTCCCGTAACAAGAAGCCCCGCCACAGAAGCGGCGGGGCGCAGCTCTATCAAGCCACAAACTAAAATCATGGCCGGAATCAGATTGGGAATCTCTCGTTCTTTCATATCCCAGAGCGCAGCACAAGCCAACAGCAGGCCAAATACCACGCCTTTTACAATCAGAGGATTCATGGCTCCATATCACCGACCCACTCCAGATCCGGGTTGTCCAGTATCTCGCTATGCAAATCATAGAAATACCGCAGTTCCGCAGGCGGCTCACCATTGACGTCAAACTCATGGCGGCGAAGTTCATTTAACCTTTTTCCCGCTGCTTGCTTTGCCGTGCTTTGGATTCTGTCTATATCCAGATAGGAGTAATCAACTCCCATCCATTCCGTGTAGAGAGCCGCCAAAGGCTGCGGATAAGACAACAGAGCGTCCGTTTCCCACTCGTCCAACCCTTCCTCCAGATGGCAGAGGAAATCTTCTTTGATGATCTTCTCGTAGGCATGGTCAAGAATTTCTTTAGGCGGCAGGGCGGCGAGTTCTTCCATGCGGGCATCAAACTCGGCTTTGGCCCGTTCATAGAGCAGATCGCCCCGATACTCGGCGCCTTTGTCCTGAAGGAAGTAGTACACCACTTCGCTGATATTGTTCGGATTCATGCAGCGATCCGGGACGGGGGTATTACGGAATAACCATGCCGATTCCAATACATTTTCCATCGCAAGCAGCATATCCCGCTGAATATCGCACAGCGGTATATTTTCCAGCTCTTCTCGGATTGCGAGCATGGTCTGAAGCTGCTCAAAATACGGATCACCGGAAGAAAGTTCCTCCGGCGGTCGGGCAAAGCGATGGATTTCCATTTCCAGCTTTTCTTTTAATGCATCAGTTTCCAGCATGAATCACCTCCATCACATGATTTGTCGATAGAATACGGCGATGGCGGTCATTGCGACCGCCATGCCGATAAAAATGGGCCACGGGTTCCAATTTTTCTGAAACATCTTATTCTCCACATTCCAATGCCTTCTGTGCGGCAAGGATTTGTTTCCCAATGGCGTAGATTACAGGAACCGTCACGGAATTACCGGCCTGCCGGTATAGCTGATTGTCGCTGTTGACCGCCCTCGCCTTATCAAACATCTCGTCTGTAAAGCCTTGCAGTCGCCAGCACTCACGGGGCGTCAGCCTGCGGATCAGGCCGCACCCGGCAAAAGCCGTACCTTGATTGCAAGAGGTTTCCAGCGTCGTGGCAAGGTCTTTGCCGACCCGTCCGCGCCGCGTCTTGCTCTCCGGGAAAGAAAGGTTGATGCTGTCGCCGCAGCGGGCAATATCATATCCTTTCTTTGTCGCTTCTCGAATCCGCATACCGTAGGGACACTCATCGCAGTCTTGAAATAGCACCCCATGCCGATCCTGCGCCGTAACGGTGAAAGACGGCTCCCCGCAGTTCTTGATTCTCCGTCCGTTTTGCCGTTTTTCTTCCCGATCTGGGGTCACGACGGCACGGCAGCCATAGAACACCCCGGAACTGCCGCCCCAATTACTGATGGTGCGGTTATAGGCGGAGAGGATGCAGCGGGCTTCTCTGGTGAGTTTCGCCTTCCCGGTGCAAATGTCCACAAAGGACAGAACCGCATCCTTGTCCACCCCTGCGGGAGAGATCAAAACACCGGAATTGTCCCCGCCACGGTTGGTAATGCCGCTGTTATACTTGGCCTTGATGCAGCGGGCGTGATCGGTCAGCTTGGGATTACCATTGCAAAGGTCAACGAAATACAGACCGGTCTTTCCTCCCCAGCCACCAGACTGTGCAGCCATTGTTACGCTGATGCCTGCCGGGTCATAGACGCGCTGCCCCTGCATACCACCTATGAGTTGGATAAGAGCTTTGCCACTGCCTGCGGGGACAGGAAATATTTTGGGTCCGCGTCCGGCTCCAGGATATCGGCAAGCGACAATGAACACTCGCTCACGATTTTGAGGGGGGCCGAAATACTTTGTATTGAGCAGTCCGTATTCGATATGATAGCCGAGTGAGGCCAGCGTATCGAGAACGGTCGCAAAGTCCCATCCTCCATGAATGGATAGGAGATTCTTAACATTTTCAAGGACAATCCATGTGGGTCGATTTTCAGGACTTTGGCCTTTGACGAGTTGAGCAAGTGTAAAAAAGAGTCCACTTCTTGCTCCGTCAAGCCCTCGCTGGCGGCCAGCGACCGAAATATCCTGACACGGGAATCCTCCTGCCCACAGGTCTGCTCTGGGGAGATCTGCGGGGGCGACTTTTGTGATGTCGGCTGCATACCATTCATCCTCCTTTACATCGTGAATGGCTCTGTAACTGCGGTCGGCATACTTATCAATCTCACAATGCCCCACACAGCGCATCCCGCATAGCTCAAAGCCCTTGCGGAAACCGCCGATGCCTGCGAAGAAATCCAGAAATGTCATCTGCTCCATCGGCAGCCTCACAGTTCTGCCGTCATATCCTCGTCAAGCTCATCCTGCTCGATTTCATTCATGTGGTTGGTTTCTTCCTGTTCGTCCTCAAGCTCCATCAGCTTCACAAAGACGGCGTTAACAACGCACGGATCAATCTCCGTGACATATCGGGTGGTCGGGTCTACCTGATGTGCCTCCCTCGGCTCTCTTGTGTCGGGGAAGTCCGTTTTGCCCGCTCGGTCAAGCACGGCCTGATCGAACCGTGCGTCCCAATCGGAAAACTGGATGGTACGGGACAGCACATACATCGCCCGTTCTGTTCCATAACAGCGCACCAATTCTTCGATAAAGGCATCCAGTTCACGGGTATTGAAGGCAGTCATGGCCTTATCCTGAATGAAGTTGCGGCAGGACATATTGATGTTGTAGCTGTCACACCAGAGAGCCGCTTCATCCTTTCGGGCGGCTTCCTCCAGCGAGGGGTAGTAGACCGGAATGGTTGCGTACATTACTCAAGCCCCCATTCATCCCCGTAACGATACGGGTAGATTTTCTGTCCGCGTAAAAAGCGAATCAGGTTTTGCACCTGATCTACCACGGACAAATTGCTCTGGTCTTTGGTAGTCATCATCACAGAGCCAAAGATACCGGCCAGGGCCAGGATAACGGTGGTTGTCACATTCCCGGTAAAGAGCCAGGCCAGCGCCGCTATGCCGCCCATCACCAGGGACCCCACAATGGATTGAAAAAGCTGTTTTTTCCCAAAGCCGGTAAACAGTTCGGCCTCTGGCTTCACGCCCAGAGGGATGTAGAGTTTCAAATCTTCGTCCATTTGCACCTCCTGTCAGGAATAGTAGTACAGAATCAGGTCTTTGATTTGCCAGATGGATTCTGCGATGATGTAGAAGATCACCGTGTTGCGGGCGCGCTTTTTATACTGCGCCGCCTGTTCCTCGGCTGCGGTCAAGCGCACCAGGCAGTAGACGAAACGGGCTACCGCACCAACGCGCACAAGCAGGATGATGGCATTTGAAATATCGTCCATTGTCACCATCGGCCATCACCTCACTTTCCCATGCCCTTGACCATCTGCACCAGCCGTACAGAATGGTATGCGTTGTTGACAATGGCGCCGCCGCCACCGCCACCGGTCGTAATGAGGAAGTCCTGAAGGAACTTCGGTGTCCGCACCGCAAGAATCATACAGGCCACGCCCCAGAAAATGTGCATATTCATCATCAGGCCAACCCCCAATTTCGCAAGAGAAACCTGAATTACCACAGAGAGCGCAGACTGGAAGAACTTACTCATGTAGGGCTTGAACACGCCTTTGTCATTGTCAATCAGACCTACGCAGGCCAACGGAATACCTACTCGCAAAATCAGGATTTCAAGCCCGCGCATCAGGAATTGGAAATATAGGATGAAATAGACGATGACAAATACCAAGCCAAAGATGGCTGTCACAAGTCCCATTGATGAAATGCCGGATACCCAGCCCGCCCAATCGTAAGCGGTGGCAAGGCCGATGGCCTCCAACATTTTATTGCTCATTTCTTCTACAATCGTGGCAAGCCAGTCATACATGGTGGGAAAGCAGATTGCCACAGCCATAGCCTTGAAAAAGTTTGTGAGAATGGCAATAGGCTCCTCGTCGGCGTCCCCGTCTGACCACAGAACATAGGTTTCAAAGCCTTTTTTCAGGAACTTCAGCACAATCAGGGACACGCCAAAGCCGAATACAATGTCGAACAAGGACTGAAACAAATCGACCCCGGCCAAAGTGGACATATACTGCTCTGCGTACAGGGTAAGAGGGATAATCCCTTCCATCAGCCCATCAATATAGGCGATTGCTCCATTCAGCAGGGCCACGATCAGCAGCACTAAGATATATTCCAATCAGCAACCACCTCCTTTCTGGGGGCGGCGCTCGGCCGCCCCCAATAGGGATTGGAATATGGCGGGCAATCAGGACACGGCAGCTTCTTCATTCTGTACGGTGGTCTCATACGCTTCCAGTACAGTAGCGGAGAGCTTCGCCCGCAGTTCCTTCGTCATGGGGAAGCAATGCTCCACCCACTCGCCCTTGACATTCCGGCGGCTGGGCAGGGACACAAACAGCCCCTTTTCGCCCTCGACGACCCGCACATTCTTCACCAGAAAGCAGTCATCCAGGACCACGCTGCACACCGCCCGCAGTTTGTCGGGACCGGTAAAAGTCTTTTTGATTTCCGCTTTGAACTCCATTGAAAAACCTCCTGTCAAAAATTAGGGCGGGGCCGGTGGCCCCGCCGCTGCTTGTTCCAATCAGCCGCCGTAGTCGAACATATCCTTGATGCGCTGGGTGATGGTGGGCAGCACGGTATCGTCCACGATCAGGTACAGACCGGCCAGGATCAGGGCGCCCAGGACGATGGAGATCAGCACAGTAATCGCCACATCCAGCGTTCCCTGACCGGTGCGGTCGGTCAGCGCCGCCGCCGTGCGGTCAGCCAGCTCACGGGCCTTCTGCTTGGCAGTCCAGATAGAAGTCATAGCCTTAACCTGAGTGTTGCGGATGAAGTTAGCCATAGTTTTTTCCTCCTGTTAATAAAATGATTTATTTAGTAAGGCGCGGAAATCGCCTGTACTACGGAATGTATCCCGGCTTACTGGTAGTAGCCGAGAATCAGGTTCAGGGTGGCGGAACCGAGTACGGCGCCAATGCAGGACACCACCGCCACCACAATGCGGTTGTTCCACTTTTTCTGATCCATCTCGTCAGCCATGCCGCGCCGGATGCAGAAATAGATGATAAGCAGACCGGCTACCACCGGCGCCAGCACCATCAGCCAGGTTGTCACATCACCGACCAATTTCTCGGTTCCCTTGACAATCTGACTATCCTGCACACCAGCGGCATAAGCCGGTGCGGACATAAAAAAAGAGGCGGCAAGTGTGGCAATACCAACACCCGCCGCCCGGACAGCCTGTTTCAGCCTGCCCGCCGTCTGGTTGATTTTCTCTTTCATTCAAAACCTCCTATGAGTTAATCATCATCAAGGCCACCGCCCATAGCACCCTTTTGCTGCGAAAGGCGGCGCATGATGTCCTTCTGGTAGTAAATCCAGATGTTCCATAATGCGATTTCCTGCTTTGTGTCGGTGATGATTAGCCGCTTCTGTTCCCGTTCTTCCCGCAGCCTGCGGTTATGCTCCATATCTCCCAACCCCAACATCTTGTTGAACATCCACTGAGAAAGGTCTGGCGCATACATCATAGCGGGGTGGTCGCGGCTGGTGATGATTTGATGGGGACGCTTGACGCGCCGGACCTCATCCGTATTGAGCAGTTTCCTCTCGGTCAGGCTCACGCTCTGGGAACTGGATGGGGTTGTGAATTTGCCGTTGCTGGCCGAAAGCTGGTAACTGGATGTGGTGTAGCTGCCCAGCTTGTCGGACATTTCCCGCAGCGTTTCCGGGTCATCGCTTTGCAGATACGCCCACACCTGACAGTTGCCCTTGATGGTGTTGGCGATGTTGTCGCTGTACTTTTCTTTCAGTTGGTCAAAGCCCTGCACAAACAGCGCATACCGCATCCCACGGCCAGCCGCCACGGTCAGTTTGTTTGTCATGTCGCTGATGGGCGTGAAATTTCCGAACTCATCCAGCACAAAATTTACCCGGCGTTCCAAACGCCCGCCGCGCCGGTCTGCCGCCTCTGCCAAAAGTTCATATTGCTGCGACACAATGAGAGAAGCAATGGGATAAAAGGTGGTTTTCTCGTCGGGCAGGATTACAAACAACGCCTGCTTTTTGCTGCCCATATCTGTAAGGGTAAAATCACTGGTATGCGTGATCGCGTAGATGGACTTCGAGGTGAACAGCCGCAGGGTGGTCAGGGCAGAGGTATAAAAGCTGCCTCTGGTACGGGATGGCGCCACATCAGAAATAGACAGAAGCGCCCGTGCCGGGTGGGACGGAGAGAGTTTCTTGACATACTCCAACAGCGGCATCTTATTTCCGATGGTACGGCACATTTCCGAAATGAACCAATACACATTGGTCATGTTCTGAAATTCCGGTCGTTTTTGGTTGTCGCATACCACGCAAAGAATGGCAGCCGCTATGATGGAACATTCACCGTTCGTCCAAATCTTTTCGCCCTCCGGCTTACCAACCAGATTGTTCGTCAAGTCCCAGGCCAGCATTTCTGCACGGTCGGTGTCGCCCTCGCTGATGGCGTCAATGATGGGCTGGAGCAGATTGTAGCGCATACTCTTTTCGGGGTTCTTGAAGTCCAGCACCAAAACCTCATAATCCAACTTTTTCAGGAAATCAGCGGTGTAGTGGAACAATTCGGCTTTGGGGTCGGAGCAGAAGATGGATTCTCCAGCGAGTCCCAAAAGACAGATACTTTCCATAACCAGACATCTTGATTTACCGGAGCGAGTGGCGCCGATGCAGAGCAGGTGGCAGTCATCACCGACAAAATAGATTTTTTCTTTATCACCCTCCTTTCGCATACCTACCACCACGCCGCCTTTTTTCAGCGGAGTATCCGCTCCCAAAGGCTCCTGCTTGGGAATACCTTTGGGGTGAAGGTTCAACTTCAATTTATCGCCTCCTTATTTTTCTTTGAGAAAATCCAAACCATCGTATCCGGTATCTAAGAGCTGCCGGATCGTTGGATTGTGCGGGTCAAGAATATAGCTATCAAATGCTTTGTCTTTCTCGGAATCGGTCATCCACCGGGCTGAACCATGCTGGTATTGGCCCACGGCTCTGGGTGTCTGAATTTCCGGGGTGATCGTGTCCAGGTCTGATTCATACGGCCTCATGTTGGTCAGGAAGAACATAACCGCCAACACACTTACAAACCCTTGCAGACACAGATACAACATCATGTGCTGGCGGTTGGAAAATAGGCTGGCAAGGCAATCACCGATGGGGAGAAGTGAAAGCCGGGTGATCTCTCTTGTCAGCAGACCGTGAACCGCTGTTGAGAAAAACAGGTTGAGAATCGCGCCGGAAACGAAGATCAGCGCACAAACCATCAATTTAGGCTTTGTTTTCAAAACGGTAGTTCATCCTCCTGTTCATCCTCATCCTCAAAGGCATCCAGAAGTGAATCCAGATACGCCTTCTTCTCTAAATTCCAGGTACTCACCATATCCGACTCGTACTCGGTAAACGGTAAAATGCGTTCGGTGCCATCCTGAACACATTGTTTTGAGTTGAAAAGGCCAATATCGGCAAATTCATTATTGGAAATGAGAGTACCGTCATCTGTGCGAAACATGATTGGCATATTGTTGCCGTCTGCATAGTAAAGGAACCGATTCGTTGCATACGCAAGCCGGGCAATATCGCCATCGAGCAAAATAAAATATGGAATCTTTCGCTCACCGTTGATTGCCGGATATTTGTTGAACTCATCCAGAAACTCTTGGAGTTCGGGGCAGACCTCACGAACAGTCAGTTTGCCTGTTTCATTACGGGTAATTCTTTCAACTACATCTTCCAGTGCATGATCGGCAGTTAATTGACAGCCATACCAAGTAACAGCAGTAATAGGGAATGGCGAAACAACTTCGTCTATTTCTTTATAGACTTGTGTATTTTCAAAAAAATAGTGGGGCCAGTGACTTTTCATGTTATCGTCTGCCTTTTGACGCAGCGATATGTCCGCTTCGATAATGAAGTGATTTCCTTCCAGGTCGAAATCCAGAATTTTCATTGCAAATACCTACTTTGCCGCCTGTGGCTTCATAATTCCATATCATCTTCAACCGCGAAATCATCCAGAAACGCTTCGTTATCCTGATCCTCGGTCAGCTTGATTGCCTGCGGCTCCGTTTCGCCCATCTGCATGGGAATCAGGACCGGCAATAGATGCTTTTGCAAAAAGTCCTGATCCGCGCAGCGGTCAATGAATGTCCCGAAGGTGTTCAAAAACGGGGTATCCAACGGAGTACAAATCATCAGGTCGCCGCGCTCTTTCCCCATCTTCACAATAAAAGATGCAAGATTGACCGGATCGGGGTCCAGGCAGAACGCTTCATGCAGACCGCCCTCCGCAGGGGCATACCCGATTAGAAAAGGATAGCCGCAAGCAGTATGGTTTTGCTTGGCTGCGCTTATAAGTTCAGGGGTGACAAACTTGGTGAGTTCTTCGGCAGCCTCATTCCTGACCGGCTTATCCAGAAGCCATTCTTTCAAACTTTCCGGCTTGACGATGCCACAGAAGTCATGTCGTTCCCAATGAATGTATTTGCCGGTCAACAGGTTTTCTGCATACACGGCCTGACCTCTGGCTCCATAAATACATCCAAAACCGTTACGAGCATACCAGATGGAGTCGTCAGCAGTCATGTCCTTGCCCTTGCTGCTCACCCCAGGTTTGAGAACCAGAAATTGATTTTCGTAGTTGTACTGGCTACTATCGGGGATGCAGTCATTGATGTCCAGAGGGCGATCCGACTGGCGGATCATTTTCTGATTCTTCACCATATCATCGGATACATAGAGAATCGGGAGTTGCAGAAAAGTAGCCAGGCCAATTTCGTCCTTCATTCCCTGAGAGATGGTGTCGCCCATAACCCAGAGTTCATCGCAGCGTTCCAGCAGTTCGTGACCCATTCGCAGACCCTGTTCCCGCTGCTCCGGCACTGCGTCATTCAGATATTGCGTGAAAATCGTGTGCGGCGCCAAGGGAATCACGCCGCAGGATGCCGCATAAGCACAGTAGTCCTTTGCCTTTTCCTTGTTCTTTTCCATATCTCCCCGCAGAGGGGAAGAAATATAGACCAGCCTCAAAATAACACCTACCTTTCCAAATTAAGCCCATCCACCCAACAGATGGACGGTGCAAAAGTCGATGAAAACTGCCCACCGGCCACGGAACATAGCCCGCAAACCTCTGAGTTTCAAATTTCCAGATCTTCCTCGTCCTCTAAATCACAGGCGCTTTCCACATCGGAACCGTAATCTGTGAACGGCAAAATGTGTTCTGTGCCGTTCTCGACATTTTCCTCGGATTCATACAGCCCCATATCGGCAAATTCATTGTCGGAAACAAGAGTTCCGTCAACGGTACGGAACATCAGCGGCATATAGTTACTGTCCTCGTAATACAGAAACTCATTGGTCGCATACGCCAGTTTTGCAATATCGCCGCCGTGAAAAATGAAGTACGGAATCGTTCGTTCCCCGCTGATAGCCGGATATTTTTTGAGTTCATCGAAAAACTCTTGAAGCTCTGGACAAACATAATGAACGGTCAGTTTGCCGGTTTCATTGCGGGAAATGCGTCCGATCACATCTTTCAACGCATGATCGGCAGTCAGTTGATAGCCAGCCCAGGCAACGGCTGTAATTTGGAACGGCGAAACAGCGCCGTCCGTTTCCTTATAAACCTGCGTGTTATCAAAGTCGTACCGGAGCCATTGACACTCCATATCATCATCCGCCTCTTGGCGCGGCGAAATGTCTGCTTCGATGATGAAGTGACTTCCTTCCAGGTCGAAATCCAGGATTTTCATTGTAAACTCCTATCTTTCCAAGTCCAGCCCGTCCAGCTCATAGTCTGAAACAGGCGGTTCAAAGGCCGTATCATAGGCCACATCATCAAGCTGTCGGATTGCGTCCAGACGGGCCGCTGCCTGCGGATCAGTAACAAGTTCCTGTTCCAGCAGGGCGTCCGCAACGATGGCGTTGGAAACCGGATCGGTAAAACAAAGGTTCTCACCGTCCTGTGCCGCCTGTTCCATCACAGATTCCGGCAGGATTTCTTCGGTAAGGGCCTTCGGCACTTCCAGCCCACGTTTCTTTGTGCCGACAATCTCATAAATGCCCACGGCAATCTCCCCGCAGGTGATGATATTTCCCCAAATATCAGGATTCGGGCGTCCATCACGCATACTTTGTCCCTCCATCTTCCTCATAAGGCATATAGGCTATGACGGTGAGATAATCCGTACCCAGGCGCCGCAAAAGAGCATCCTGATGTTCCATGACCTGATCGACGATATGCTCCGGGCAGTATTTCATCAGGTCAGCTACATATTGCCCCACATCCAAGCCAATAGGATGCGCCAGGTATTCTTCGTCCGTCATGCCCTCAAGCTGCTGGTTCAGCCCGTATTTATACATCAGGAAACGGGCGATAGCGATGGTCTGATTTCTCTTGCTGCTCATTCTTGCTATCCTCCAATCTCCATTTCTTCCTGCTGGCCGAACTCCATATCAAAGTCAAACTCCATTTCCTGCTCCCGCAGCTCCGGGATAATGTCCTCGATTTTGTCAAGAATCCGTTCCACAGATTCACGGGCCTCGTTGGAAACATCTTGATCGAGTATGCTCATCTTAACCAAGCCCGCATGAAGGACCCGGAGTTCTTCTTCGGTGAACAGCGCACGTTCATCCACCAAACCGCTCCGTTTGGCGAAATCCTGTCCTGCAAATTCCTTGTTGTAAAAAATCTGGCGGGCCATCATTTCGCCGGAATCCGGGGCGGTGCGGTAGGTGGAGAACACATAGCCAAACAGATGATGCTCCTTGCAGGCGAGAGTCACGCCATTGTATTCTGCCAGCTTATAAGAGCCATTGGGAAGTTTCTCATTGGCGTCAGTATAAGGACAGTCGCGGCAGATACCCGCTTTGTTCGCCGTGTCCTGGGCCGTATCGTTGATAAGGCGAATGAGTTTGTCCTTGACTGTGACAAAGGGGTTCTGGATCACCGTATCGGCTTTGGAGAAATAGGCCACAAGCTGGTTCTTGAAATAAATATCAGCGATGTAATCGGAAGATTGGGACCGCTTCACATCAAAGCCGCGCCGGGCAAGCTGTTCAAAGAACAGCCTGTAAAAATCGGTTTTATTTCGCAATCGGTTTCCTCCTTTCCTGATAACCTTTTCGCTTCATTACATCTTTGAGAACTTCAACGAAAGCAAAAATGCGCTCTGCCGCCGCCTGATTTTTGGGGTAAACCGCAGGCAGCGGAGGGCGCCGCTGTTTTTTCAGATCGTACCATAGACAGCCGCCGTCCCTTCGTTCAGGGAACATACAGGACGGGACAGAGGTGCGCAGGGTATAAGGGCAGTTATGGCAGGGGTGTCCTTTGGGGTATTCATATTGGTGAACCGTCAAAGGGGCAATGCCATACGAACCGCTCGGAATCGACACCGGCACACCATTTTGCTTATAGGAAGTGTTCGCTTCTATCATCCTTTCTCCTTTCTGGAACCGGGTGGCCGGTCACTTTTTTGCTTTTCAAAAAATCTTCTGAAAATAGAAAGAGCAGCCCCGCAGGACTGCTTTCTGTATGGCAATATCAATTTTTTCAAGGGACTTTTCTTCCAAAGTCACAACTTTTTCAAGGGACTTTTTCCGGCAGACAGTAGATTTTCATTGAGTTTCATCTGGTGTTCGATGTCAATACTCCGCACTGAGCAGGAAATCCGCTATGTGCATTGTCTTGATTCCCTCATAGTTCCCACCGGCAAATTCGTCTGTTGTGAGAACAAATTTGGGGTAATTATCCGGTATTTCAAGCAGGCGGCTATATTCTCTCTTTTCTGTCTTTTCCGAGTTGATCTCCTGCGTCACCTGAACATAGATTTTTTCGTTTTGTCTGACTGCTACAAAATCAATCTCGCTATCTCCGGTTTTCCCCACATTGACAGTATATCCCCGTCGGCAGAGTTCCAAATATACGATATTTTCAAGGCTGGAAGCAACGCTGTCTGCGTTATAGCCGAGAACACTGTATCGCAAGGCAACATCGGCCAGATAGAATTTTTCCTGCGTTTTCAGGATTTCCTTCCCCTGCAAATCATATCTGGAACAGCGGTGAAGCAGATATGCCTTTTCCAGCTTTTCCAAATAGCTGTAAACCGTTTCGTTGTCGAGGGATCGCCGTTCTGCTTTCAGGTAATCTGCAATGGACTTGGCGGAAAAGGTGTTGCCGACATTATTGAATGTGTATTTTACGACACGCTCCAACTGGTCGATCTTCCGAACCTGATTTCGCTTTACAATATCCGAGAAGATCGTGGAATTGTATATATCCCGGACAATCGTGTAGATTTCATCCTGAGAATACGCCTGCAAATGCGTTGCCGGAAATCCTCCCAGGCGAACATAATTGGCAAGTTCTGCTTTCGGCTCCCCAACATTGGCGAATTTGCTTTTGAACATCAGATATTCGCCAAAAGACAGGGTAAAAATGCGGAAGGAAATGTATCGGCCAGTAAGATAGGTCGCTATTTCAGAGGACATCATTCTGGAGTTGGAGCCTGTAATATACAAGTCAACATCAAAATCGGATGCCAGCGAGTTTACGACCTTTTCCCAGCCTTTGATTTCCTGAACCTCGTCCAGAAACAGATAGGTCCTTCCTGTGGAGGAAAGCTGATCCTTCAATAGCGTGTAGATCTGCTTTGCCGTCATATCCTCATATTCCATAGAATCAAAACGACAGCTTATAATGCGATCTTCCGGGATGTTTCGTTCCGTTTTCAGCCTTTCCATAATCATTTTCAGTATGGTAGATTTTCCGCAGCGGCGCACCCCTGTAAGGATTTTAACAAAAGGAGTATCTACATAGGCCATAATCTTATCCACATATAACGGTCTTTCAATCATCGTGACCACCTCCATTCGCTATTATTATACCGCAAAACGCACAGGCGGTCAATCAGTTTTGCGGTTTATAATCGCAAAACTTTTCGACAATACATTTATTTGCGGATTGCTATGGTTCCACCCCCTTGTCCTTATGCCGCAGATACCACTCTTTTCGGGCCGCCTTTGACAGTTCGGTACTCATGGCCTTTTGCCGGTCGTCGTATTCCATGTCAAAACTCATAGCAGCCTGCTCCAGCGCTATTAGAATTTCGCAAATCATCTGTTCGGTGAAGTAGGCTTTCCGGGCCTCTGTATATTCAAAAGACTGGACCTCACGGTCTTTGCACAGCATGGTACGGATCACATCGAGAATTTTATTGGCGATCAGCTTATCGGCCTCTGCCACAGCCTTTTCCTGCTGTTCTTTGATGTGGGTCGGGTCGGTGTCATAGAGCATGGCAAGGCGGGTTTTGCTCTCCACATAGTCCTGAACCAGATTGCGGATGTACTCGTTGTTTTCTTTCAGGAAGGCAACAAAGGCATCCACTTCGACCTTCACATCCTCTGGCAGCAATTTGTAATACAGCCGTCCCTTTTTCGGCATTTTCTCCTTCAGCGCGAACAGGCGTGAGAGAAAGGGGGCAATCTTCATTGCACCAACAACGCTGTCCAAAGGGGAAGTCCCCAGTTCATCATCCGTGATTCGCCCAAACGCTTCACGCAGGCGGCGATATTCCTGCGGGTGAAGCTGTTCCATATACTTCTCAAACTCGTCGATCATTTCGTCTGTGATGGCCGACAGGTGTTCCTTGGCCTGCTGTTTGTCCTCGCAATATGCCTTGATGCGCTCGGCAAAGGTATCCCGAATGAGCTGCTTACGGATTTTATCCGGGATGCTTGGATGGACAAAAGGGACCATTGTTCGCTGATGTTTATTCCAGAACACCACATGGATGTGAGGATGACCTTTTTCGTTATGGTGGGCGGCCACCCATTGCAAATCCTGCACCCTGATTCCATTGAACTTTGCAAGGGTCAAAATGTGGCGGTCAATATAGTCCTCCCACGCTTTGTGATCGGACAGCCCCAATTCGGCAGCCGTTTCCGGCGAAAAGGAAATAATTCCCCGATACATATTGACACGGCGATAGGACAGCTCCCGAACCAGGCGGGCGGCTTCCTGCCAAGTGTCAAACTCTTTGACCGCCCCCGACTCCAGTTTGCCAAACAGCCCGTGGCGCATCCCCTCATTCTTCACGGCACCGGGACGAGTTGCAATGTAACCAATATGTGCATAGTTGCCTTTTGGAGTTTTCTTATAATTGGGGTGCCGGTGGCGCTGCTTATAAATCAGAATCGACACGGGACCCTCCTTGTACGGCATGGATGGCTTTCTGCATTTCCTCGTCATCCATGAAAGTACGCAACGCATCCGCGTTTTTCTGATTGGCAAATGCCAATGCCCGCTTTCGGGCCGCCGACTCAATTTTTTCAAAAGACGAATAGCGATCTTGGTCAATAAGGTCTGCGATAATGGCAATGTTGGCATAATAGCCCGCAGCCGATATGATCGTCAGGCGGTTTATCAGTCCGGCCAACCGATTTCCCAGGGCTTTGAGCTGCCCGCTGAGTTCCTGCCGGATGACCCCGTTTATCATGTCAATATTTTCGGCGGTGGTTTCCAAATCCAGATATTCGTCAATCGCCCTGCGCACTTCTTTGGAAAAGTCCGTCCCGTTCCTGGCCGCCAGCTTATTGAGCGCCCGAATGGTATCCTCCGGCAGATGGAGCGTCTTGCGCTCTGTTTTTATGGGCGATTCCTTCAAATCAATCCTCCCTTCCAGCAGAAAAGGCGCCGGTTCATCCGGCGCTCTGACAAAATGCTTTTCACATTCTAACCATTCTAACCATTCTAACGCAGAGGATGGTTAGAATCGGTGGGTAGAACGGATACAAAGTGCGGTATGACGAAAATCACACCAGAATCAAAAAATCATACTCTTTGAAATCCTCAAAACCCCGTTGAAAGCACGGCTTTCAAGCTGTCAGCCCGCCGTCAGGTATGACGGCTATTCCTGCCTTAACCGAGAACCGCAGGGCGTGGCCTGCGGATTCCGGTTGCGGGGCGCCCCCGCAGGGGGGCGGGCAGGTACAGATGAAAAGAAAAGTGCGGGCTGTCACAGTTCAAAGTCATCTTCCAGATCTTCTTGGGCGGGCGCCCACTCGGTAAAAATCTCCGCCATGATTTCGTCCTTTGTTCCTCGGACAGAGCAGCCCTCATTGGCGTAGTCCTCCAGATTGGAGAGCCGTTCAGGGATACGGTAGAACGCAAACTGCCGTCCCGGTGTCTGAATGAACAGCCGCATTTCATACCCGTCCTTCGGGTTCATTGCGTCCATCAGTTCATCCAGGGTTCCAACCCGTTCGCAGGCTTCGTGCAGAATGGAGTGCAGCATATCTTTAGGAATCTCCGCAGACCAGAGAGAGTAATCGTCTTTCCCGTGACAGGTGATGGTCTGGACTTTTGCAAAGGCGATCCGGTCGATCTTCTCCAGCGCAGAGTTCAAAATTGCCTCGGCCTCCGGCGGATGGTGGCCGCAGAGTTCCATATCCACCACGGTCCCCACCGCTTCCGCCTCTTGTTCGGTCAGAACGATGTCCACTTTTTTCTGTTCATAGGTATTTCCACGACCATTGAGCATCAGGGAACATTCGGCAGCAATGCGGAACATCCTGTAATAGTCGTCCGCAGTTTCTCCCAATGTCTTGCCGGTAGCAAAGTTTTGAAAATAGCGCTTGCCATCTTTGTCGCGGCAGGCCAGGGAAATGTCCAGATAGATACCTTCGCTGGCCCCAAAATTGGGAATACAGAGCGCCTGGTCAAATTCAGGCAGCTCGCCCGTCAGTTCATCGGAGAACAGGAAATACTCATCCGGGAGCAGACCTTTCAGTTCCAGGTGCGTTTGCAGTCTGTCAAAGGTTTCTTTTGCGTCGGCCATGCCGATGTGCCGGACACGCCGCTTTTCATCCGGCTCACTCCAGCGATCCAATTCAAAGGTTTTGATTTTTGTCAATTTTACACCTCCATACCTTGTTCCGGTTCTTCCTCGGCGCTCTGTTCAAATGCGGTTTCCAGCTCCGCCATGCGCTGACGGTCTAAATCCTCCACAGAACGCCCCTTCCGCATTTCCACCAGGTCGGTGTTAAAGTCATTCAAATGCGGCACATGAACCGCGCAGGCATATCCCTTTTCGGTGTATGCCTTCATCCATTTTGCCGCTGTAAGCTGCCCCCAATTTCGCAGTTGCCCATTCTTGTCACGGGCCAGATAGTCATTGTCCACTGCAAACACCAGCCGCTTGATCTGCGGATGGGCTTCCAGATAACGGTCAATGGCTCCATTCCAAAGGCAGCCGGTAGAGATACGGTGATCTTGCATCCAGTCACGCCCATAAAAGTCAGCGGCAATAGAAGCATGGCTCATCAGGTCGATGGGCGCCTCGGTGACAATCAGCAGATCGGTTTTGCCCTCGTGGAAGAAGGGGTAGCTTTTATCAGAGCCGGTCGCATCCATTTTGAAGGAGCTGTTATCTCTGGCCGCCCGCATGGAGCAGTACCGGGCGGTTCCTTCCGCATCGTAGCCTACAAACACGCAGTTGCCATACTTCTTTTCCTGATAAATCATCTTCCGATTCATAAAGTGGCTTACGATTTTAGGGCTGATACCTCGGACAGAAACCAGATACCAATAGGCCCGCTTCATGTTGTCTGCCTTTTCGGGTAGCACCAGCGGCTCCCGTTCTTTTTTCTCATAGGGAACCACCTGCTTTACGGATGGAGAGAACTCCTTGCCGATCAGCTTGCCCACCGCTTCGGGGAAGGACAGGTTTTCTTCCCGCATGACAAAATCAATGGCGCCGCCTTTGACTCCATCATCAGGACCCGTCCATTGGAAAAAGCGATTGTTTTCGGGGAAGATGTAAAGCCCGCCGCTGTGCTTCATGTGGACAGCTTTGCGGCCTGCCTTTTCCGGCTCATATCCATAGCCACGGGCCAGGGACAGAATATCCACGCTGTTTGCTTTCCGAATCTCATCCTCGGTAAATTTCTGATACGCAGCGGCGCTTCTGCTCATATCACATCACCTCACAATTCCAAATCAGGCTCCTGTTCTTCGCTGCTCTCAATCACAGGCTCCTGAGTCATATCCTGATGAAAATGGTCAACGCCCGGAATAAGCGCCAGCGAAGAACCATTCTCCCAATGGCAATGAATTTGCCCCAGATCGTCAACGGAATCTACGATGCCGGTCAGTCCCGCAGGCATTTCACGGTAGGGATCTTCCATCTTTTCATCCAGAACAACCTTGGTTCCAGGCTGGTAGTTCTGCCGGATGAGCTTTGCCTGCTCGTACTGATATTCCGGCGATCTGGTGGGCGCTTTCTTTTCTCCCGGTTGGATCGGGATGCCCTCTGCATCGTAACAGGCAGGATCGGCAGCAGGAACATTCCAGCCAAACATGGAACCGGCCAACATAGATGCCGCCTGTGCCTTTGAAATGCCCTCATGGGCATTGAAGTAATTTGCCAGAACCTTGTTATACTCACGGTCGCCGGTGGAGTAGGCACAGGGATAGTAGCCCTTTTCGCCGCGCCTGACCTCTATGAGCTGCCCGGAGCCGGGAAGAACCGCATAGCAATGTTCCGGCAGAGCAGCAGGATTAAAGTTCTTTGCCATAGTCAGCCTCCACTTCGTACTCCGCAGAGTCCGCCGCTTCGTCCTCATAGAACTCATCCAGGTCAAATCCGGTTTTTCCGATTTCCTCGTTGCTCATGCCGAGTTCATCTCTCAAATGGCGATATAAGTCCCATCCGGCATAGTTCTGTGCTGCCCAGGACAGCGCCTTATCCAGAATCAAACGGGCGCGATCTTCGCCCAGGCTCTCCAGAGAACCATTGCGGATGGCATTGAACTCATGGTCGGACAGGTTCAGCAGCCGATATGCTTTCTCAAGCTGCGGCTCCTTTGCACAGTCCGGGAGCATCAGATTTTCCGTCTGCTCCACAAAGCCATAGTCCAGATTGCTATACTGAACATCACCGGTACGGCAGGCCGCCCGGAACTGTTCAAAGCCCTTCATATTGCTGAAGCCCCGGTAGTCCATTGTGCCGCCGAGGATTTGGGCGCCGATGATGGTATGCAGCATTTCTTCATCCGTAGTGGCCGCCACGATTCGCATGGAACTTCGCTCCTTGCTCAAAGTGCAGCCATACAGGATGAAAACATTCGCTGTGTTATCAAGGCTCACAGTCTAATCCCTCCGTTTCTTCCTGCAATCGCTCCAAATACTCGTCGATGTCCGGTTCCTCATACTGAAATTGGAGCGATTCAACGATTGCCGGGTTACAGTCCTTCGGCAGATAATCCTTAATATCATTTTGAACATCACGGATTTCCCCCAGAAATCCCCAGCAGCTATCCACTTCCACATCTTCTTTGAAAAGCTGGAACCCATAACACTGTCCGGTAAGGTAGTAGTCGTACTCCTTGACTTCGGATTCCAGAACTTGACGAACTTTTTCCAATATTTCAGGGGTGATTTTCCCATATTCCCGTTCGATCATCTCTTTATCTGCGTAAATCCAGCCAACCTGACCGGAATCCCACGGGCAGGAAAAGCCGCAGGTGTTCATGGTGATCCCGCTGTGATCGTACAGGTAAAGCGGAAGAATCACCATGCCATCCATTTGTTCTACCAGCGAAAGCAGTTCACCGGTTGAGAGGGCAGAAAGGCAGTCATCCAAAAACCAGTCCGGGACTTCATCTTTCAATGAGGCCGCATAGCTGGAGGACACATACCAATCGCTGTTTGAATGCCAGTGCTGGTTCTCCTGCAATTCCCACTCCCGTGTGGATCGGTTGTATTCCAGACGGGCATCCTTGGCTTTGCCGGATTTGAGAAATGCGAAAACCGGATTGTTGCGGTCGTGGCCGCTGGAGTATTCAGAAAACAGCAGGCTCCGCAGGAAATCGCTCGGCTCGTCATAATCGTGCTTCTCGCCCAGACTGTATCTGCTGTGCCAGCAGACCATTTTTCCCAAACAGTCATAGTCCTCACGAGGGTTCAGAGGGGTATCATCATCCAGAATGAAAAGGGTGTAGGGCGCCATTGTCGCTGTCATCGGCATATCGCTTCACCTCCTTCCAGACAGGTCGGTTTGCTTAGTTGGCGCCGTGGCGGTTACGATACCAGCCAAAATAGAAAAGGCCGCCAATCATGGCGGCGGCAGCGGATACGCTCAAAATTGCTTTTTTCATATTGGCTCCTTTCAAAAACCAGATTTATAGTTCCATATCCTGTTCTTCCTCGCAGTCCAACACAGGGGTGTCCGGCGGGGATTCCCCGTGTTCTTCAAACTGCTGTCGGGTCTGAATCGCAGCGGACAGTTTGGCAAGCAGGTCAAACATTTTGGTGCTGTCCCGGCTGCCTTTGAAATAGCGGTAGTTCCATTCTCCAATTTGGGGATCGTACCGGATACTGTGAAGCGAATTGATGATCCAGCCCTGTGTTTTGAGAGGAACAGGAATTTCATGCTCACGAAAGAGCTGCATAATGAGAGATTTGCCGTTGATCTCCCGGTTTATCACCTCCTTTCCCGCCATAATATTTCCTTCGGCCTCACGGATGGCGGAATCGTAACGGGCCTGTCGTTCTTGTGCCAACTGCTGTTCACGGGCGTCTTGCTGCGCCCGTCTTTCATCAGCTTGCCGTTGCCGCTCCGCAGCAATGGGGGCATTGTGGGCTTTTGCTTCCTCATACCGTCCAAGCAGATTGGCAAATCCCAGATCAGCCCACCGGTCCGGGGCTTCCATACTCTGATTGAAAACCCTTTCGATCTCACCCCGGATGCCATGCTCCAGAGTGGGCAGCCATTTCAGGACTTCCTCAAGTCGGTGCCGCTGGTCAATGCCCACCATAAACCCGTCGCATGGAATATAAACCGTTTGGAAGAACTCCCGTTTCTTCTCCATTGTGTAGAGTTCAATGCCGTTTTCGTTGTAGAAGCGGTAGTAGAAGTGCTTGTTTCCCATCAGGTCTTTGGCAAAAACCCGGTTCTCGTCTTTTTCCTTTGGCGGGAAGATGTCCTTTTTCTTTTCATCCGGTCGGGTATAGCGGGGAGAAAGGCCGGTACGCTCCAAGCTACTGTTAATCACTTGCTGAACCTTTTCTATTCCGCCGTGGCTCTTGATAAAAAGTGCAAGATATTCCGCATCCCGCGCTGGGCAGAGATGCAGTCCGGTTTTGCCTTCATAAACAGCCCCTTTATACTGAAAGAGGTCAAGGCCAAAGTCATTCCGCAGCGGTTTCGTTTCCTGAACGGGTGTAAAAGCCCCCTCACGGAAGATATAGCAGACAGCCGAATGTTTCTCGCCCATATATCACCACCTCACATCACTGCTCTAGCTCATGCTCGTTGTCATCGTCCAGGCGCAGAGCAAGGAACTCTTTGATACAGTGTTCTGCCGCCTCGTCAGTGGGGTACAGCAGTTCCAGCGTCAAGTCGTCCAGGTTCTGATCTTCCAGACGGGGGTAGCCCGACAGCGTGTTTTTGATATACGCCGTGAGAAGATCATGGGGGCTGAATGCCTCCAGCAGCATGATCTTATACTTCGGCAGAAGCGCAGGAAGGAACTCTTTCAGAATCCCAATCTTCCTCGCCATCAGATCGTTGTCCGTTTTCATCCAAAATCACCTCGCTTTCCTGTAATGACTCAAACTCCAACTTGGTATTGATTTCTGTGAGTTGGGCAACCTTTTCCGACAATTCTTCCTCATAAAGAAACGGCTGTCCAACCTGCTGTTGGGCAACCGCCAGTTGTTTTTGTGTTTCTTTCAATTCGCGCCGTGCATCTTCAAGATAGTTGGGAATCCGTTCAGCAAGATTCTCGATACGGGTAATCGTTCCCTGACCGGAATTGCCTATATCCGTCCCATACAGCAAAGCGCCCCGCAGAATAATATCCCTTTCAAACGGATTGAAGTTCACGAAAAGAGAAAAGCCACGATACGAACCAATTTCAAACTCATATTCATCTTTTCCACGGCCTTCACTTATCATCCGATAAAGAAGGGCAAATGCTTCGCCCGCTGCCGGTCGCTCCGTATAATGCTTTCCATCCAGCACGATGGAGAAATCCTTGCCTTCGGTCTGACCCAACAGAGAAATGTCCTGCGTGACTCGCTCAATTTTCTGCTCATATTCCCGGATGCGGGATGGATATGTCAAGTTAACCTTGTGTTCCAAAGCAAGCTGTTCATTGCTCCACGCACCACGCAGAATTTTCAATTCCGTGACCCGGTTTTCCAATTCCATCTTCTGTGCGACCATCGGATTGTCGGTAGCGGCCGCCTTGAACTGTGCGGCAGACAGGACGGTTTCATCCACATCCTCACAAGAGCGGGCAATGTGTTTTCCGGTGAGAATCTGCGTGATATAGCGCAATTTCTGCTCCTGAATCTGCCAGAGATACGCATCAAATGTTCCTTTGGCTACGAATTGCTTTATCATAATTTCAGGGTTTTCGTTGCCCTGCCGTACCCCACGTCCATTTCGCTGTGTAATGTCAGAGGGCTTCCACGGACAGTCCAGATGGTCAATGGAGATTACCTTATTCTGAACATTCACGCCGGTTCCCAGTTTGCTGGTGCTGCCGATCAGGATACGGACTTTTCCTTGGCGGGTACGCTCGAACAGTTCCTGCCGCTGTGCTTCAGAAGTGGCGTCGTGAACAAAGGCTATCTCCGATTCCGGCACACCCTTTGCCAGCAGCACATTTCTTATTTCATCATATACATTGAATTTCCCGGCTTTGGGAGTGCCAACATCACAAAAGACAAGCTGCGTGGAAGCAGAGGCGGCGGTGTCCTTCCAAACCTGATAAACATCCTCAATGCAGACACTCAACTTACTTCCTGTACCATCCGCATCCGGTCGAATCAGGCGCGGGTCAATCGCCATCAGGCGGGCCTCACCGGTCAGCTTCAGCATATTATCTTCTTCCGGCTTCACTCGGCCGGTTCGGATTGCTTCCGCCCGCAGAATAAAATCGGCCATGATCGCCTGCTGTGCAGGTGTGGCTTCCACCGAAACAATCACCGCTTTACCAGTGCGAACAGCCGGGAGTCCGGGAATATCCAACATATCCGCTGTTTTGATGTCAGCGACCTCACGAAAGACAGCCATCAGTTCAGGGAGATTGTAGAAACGGACGAAGCGATCACGCATCCGATAGCCGCCGCCCTCCGGCTTCAATTCCAGCACAGAGGCTTTCTTTGCAAAATGGGCGATCCAGGTATCGAAGTAGGACCAGCCGAAGCGTTCCAACTCCTGCGGCTGCAAATACCGCTGCATGACGAACAGTTCGGAAATCGAGTTACTGATTGGCGTTCCGGTCGCAAATACTACACCGCGCCCCTGATTCGTTTCCTGTAAATACTGGCATTTGAGCAGCATATCAAAAGCGCGTTGACTGCTTGAGGTTGTAATACCAGCCACATTCCGCAGCTTCGTAAAGACAAAGCAGTTTTTGAAAAAGTGCGCCTCGTCCACCATCATCATATCTACGCCGAGCTGCTCAAAGGTCAGCAGATCGTCTTTCTTTTCCTCGGCAGACAGCTTTTTCAGCCGCTCATCCAGATTTTTGCGGAAAATGACCATCTGCTTGACAGACCAATTCTCGCCGTTTTCGCTCTTGATTTCATGGATTGCATTTTCAATATCGTTGATCTGCCGTTCCAGCATAGCAATCTGCCGCTCTGTGGAGATTGGGATTTTCTCAAATTGGCTGTGCGCCAGAATCACTGCGTCATATTCTCCGGTGGCGATTTTAGAAATGTAGCGGTTGCGGTTTTTGGGAGTAAAATCCTCTGCGGTGGATACCAAAAGGTTCGCATTGGGGAAAAAGCGGTAGAACTCTGTTGCCCACTGGCCCACCAGGGGATTGGGAACCACAAACACCGCCTTGTGGATCGCTCCCAGGTTCTTGAGGTACATCCCGGCGGCAATTAAAGCAGCGGTCTTTCCGGCGCCTACCTCATGTGCGGCAAGCCCCGTCCCGGTATAGATGACACGGGCAGCAAAATCAAGCTGGTGCTTCCGCAGTTTCATCTCCGTGTTCATGCCGGGAAATACGAGATGGCTCCCATCAAACTCACGGGGGCGAACTGTGTTGAAGGTTTCATTGTAGATACGCAGAAGCCTATCCCGGCGCTCCGGTTCTTTCCAAACCCAGGACGCAAATGCTTCCTGAATCTGTTGCTGCTTGGCACGGGCAATCATGGTTTCCTGTGCGTTGACTACATATTTAACCGACTTGTTGCCCTTTTCATTGATGTATTCCTGCCGGTCACGGACAGTAGTGGACTGCATATTAAGGCAATCCTCAAAAATCTCATAAGCATTTTTCCGCTTGGTTCCGAAAGTCTGGTTGACCATTACGGAATCCGGTTCCGCATTTTTATTGGTGACACGCCAGGTCGTGGTATAGGAGAAATACTCAATGTCAATGCGGTGCCGGTTGTCGCCGCCCTCGATGACCTTTTCATATCCGCTGGTCTGGAAGGTTTCATACATGAATTGGCGGTAATACTCAATGGGAACCCAGATGGCACCCATATTCACTTCGATGTCGGCAGGAGTCAGTGGCTCCGGCTGTACTTCCTCCAAAGCCTCTACATTCCGGGCAAAGAGTTCCGGTTCTTCCGCTGCCTTCTGACGTGCGTAGAGCAGTTTATCCCGCACATGACCACTGAGATATTCTTCTGCAAGTTCCCATCCTTCCAGCGGATTACCGTAGTATTTCTGGGGATTGAGATAGATGCGAGTATCCAGCTCTTGCACCAACTCCTGTGGGGCTTTTCCTGTCAGGAAGGACATATAGGGCAGATCCACCCGCAGCTTGTGATTCAGGCAGATTTGAAGGGCGTCCTCGGCGGTGTCTGCATGGTTGACCTGACGGAAAGGACGGATGGTGGCTTTGGTGAAGATCGCTGATTTATCCCAACCGGTCTTGTCTTTCCGCTCATCCTCGATAGAGCGCAGCAAGGGGAATTGGTCATCATCAGAAAAAGCGAGGATGTTTCCTTTGCTGTTGATGGCTCCATACTTTGCAACGAAGCGGTCATATACCTGATTGAGTGTGTCCTGTACTTTCTGGAGATCAACCGGGTCATACTCATGGGACTGGATGTTGATAACCTCCAGCAGCGCAGTACGGATTTCGCACAATCCCTTGATTCTTTCGGCCTTCATGCCGGTGTAAGGTTGCGGGATCAGCTTATCTTTTTCACAGAAGAAGATCTCGCCATTCCGCACAACATAGGTGAAGTTTTTGGTTCCGGCCGGAGCGTCCTCATACTCTGTATTGCTTTCTTCCGGTTCGTCTGCCTCAATTTCTTCATCTGGCTCTGCTGTGAAACGGGCGTACAGGGAGTCAACCGCTTGGGTAAGATGCTGGTTCAGGTCAAAATCTTCCGGGGCAACACAGGCCGTCCCATCTTCGTTGCCGTACATATTCCGGCTGCTCACCATCTCGCCCATGAGCATTTCGGGATTATCTTTGAAATAGCGGTTATAGGCGATCCATTTACTGCGGTCCAGGTCAGTTTCAATCCAGGACGGAAGATTCGCGCGATCAAGTTCTATGGGCTGCGTTCTCTTTTTCAAGAAAACAACATCCGCTGTTACATCGGTTCCCGCCAAAGCCTTGAACGCTGTGTTGGGTAGGCGAATGGCGCCGATGAACTCTGCCCGCCGTGCGATATATTCCCGAAGGCTCTCGTCCTTGCGATCCATAATTCCTTTGCTGGTGATAAAGGCAATGATACCGCCCGGTTTTGCAAGGTCCAGGGACTTGATGAAGAAATAGTCATGGATGTACGGGTTCAGGTCATTGTAGCGCCGGTCATAGATTTTCACGGAGTTGAACGGGATATTGCCCAGAATCACATCAAAGCTGTTGTCCTCAAATTTGGTGGCTTCATATCCCATGATGGAAATATCCGCATCAGGATAAAGCTGCTTTGCGATTCTGCCGGTGATGGAATCCAACTCTACGCCAAACAGCTTGCTCCCTTGAAACTGCTCCGGCAGCACAGAATAGAAGTTGCCGGTTCCCATACCGGGGTCCAGGATTTTTCGGTCAGGGCCGCCCTCGAAGCCAAACCGTTCCAGGGCGCGGTAAATGTGCCGGATCAGGTCAGGCTCGGTGTAGTAGGCTGTGATGGTGGAGTTCATGGCCGCTTTGTATTCCACATCAGTCAGCAGGGATTTCAATTCCTGATATTCGTTCTCCCAACCAGAGGCCGTACTGGAGAAAGCGTTGGCAAGCCCGCCCCATCCGACATAGCGGGCAAGGATGATTTGTTCTTCTGGTGTCGCTGTCCGCTTTTCCAGTTCAATCTGCTTGAGCAGCTTGATCGCCATGACATTGTTTTTATATTTGGTCTTTGCTCCACTTGGATACAGGTCATAGTCCTCGGAAAAACGGAAGTTGTGTGCGGCGACCTGCGGCGCCGCAGGCGGCTCACGAAGGGGCGCCAGATCAGTGGGGGTGGCTTCATCCATAACAGCGGGCGCCTCTGCTGCTGTACCATCGCCCATTCGTACAAAGGCGCGAATGGGGCGCAGTTCTTCCAGCTCTTTTTCCAGCCGGTATTGCGTGTCCTCCAGATCGTCCATGTCGGCAGCTTCTTGGGGGGAGAGAATAGCCCCACCGTCCAGGCGCCGCACATAAGCGTCAAATTCCCGCGTAATATCTTCAAGGTCATTTTGTACCCGGAGATAGTCGGGATTGGGCTGTTCATCCACCACGGCTTGGTACAGGGCCGAGCCATCCTCGGTCAAATACCCCCATACAATTTCCTCATTGGGATATTGCCCTTGCAGATAGCGGAGCATCTGGGTTGCGATACCTTGGCGGCGGTAGTCCTCCAAGACTTCAATCATGCTGATATGGGGCCGCCCCTCAAAAATGCTGTACCGGATGGTTCCAACCGTCAGCTCACCTCGGACTGCCTGCATCAGCATATCAATCTGCCCATGATGGGCGTCCAGGGCTTCGTCTAAAATCTGTGTTTCCTCTGCTTCATCGTGTTCCCAGGGAGCCATACGGGTTTCATAATCGTCAATTATTTCTTTGGTTATCCCTTCCGGCTTTTCCGGGAGCAGATCATACAGCTCTCGCATTTTAGCTATCTGTGCATGGATGCTACCCGCCCACAAATGCTTTTCGTGCTGATGGCCTTCACTTAGAAAATACTCGCAGTCCGCTTTAAGGCGCCCTAAAAGGCCATATTCAAAACTGTAATCATACGGTTCTGTTTCTCCCTCAAGCGGCTCATCGGTTTCCGGCTCCGGCAGACTGACAACAGGGGTTTCCAGATAGCGGCCTTCATCCACCAGGCGTTGCACGACACCGGCAGCCCGCGCCCAGGACAACTTTGTTTCCTGTGTTTCGCCCTGCTCATCCTGCCATTCGATAGTGACACCTTCACTATTGAACATGGCGTATTTCACGCCCATTTCATCACCGGAGAACCCTTCATATCCATATAGCTTTTTTAGGAAAGTAGTAAATTCTGATCCGGTGGGGTGGGTCTGAGCAAACTCGTAGATTTGTTCTTTTTTTCCTGCGGTAAGTGGGCCTCTTTGCATGACACGCTCAACAAGCAGATCTTCCGTACTCTTTTCCAAGGACAGAAGGGAGAGCTGCTCCGGCTGTTCTTCTTCCACGACCGGAACAGCTTCGGCAGCCGGGCGCAAATCCACATCGACTTCTTCATCGTTGACCATCATAGAGGCCCGCACCGGCTCATAGCCTTGGCTGCGGATATTGTTCAGCCAGGTGGCAAAGAAACTGTTGAACCCGTTGATTGCTTTCTCGTATGCGGGGTCGTCGGGATCAGCCTCGTTATATACACCAATGCCGCTGTTCTCATAACTGAAAGCCCGAAGTGTCCCAGCCTCTTTGTCGATTTGGAAGTCCATATAAGGGTCATACATCCGGTCGCCGTTCTGCATATAGTAATGCTCCATGCAGTAATGGGAACCGTATTTATGGTGAATGACCAGAGGATAGTAGGCTTCTCCGGCCTCCAGCCGCAGATACTCATATTGACCGGACACAATCTCCGGGAACAACTCTTGAAAGCGGCGGAAATTCTTGTGCGCCGTCGTGTTTTCTTTGACGGGCGGCGGTGTAGGCTGCTCCGCTGTATCTGTGGGGAGAGCCGTTTCGGGGGCCTCCACAACAACAGGGGGATTTTCGTCAGGAACGGATGCAGGCTCGTCACCGGCTGCTGGCGTGTCGTTTTCCATTTGAACAATCGCCTGCGGCTTGACCGGTTCCACTACGGTTTCTCCGGCTTCATAGGCAACAGCATCCAGAACATAATCAAAATCCGCTTCTCCAATGGTCATTTGCCGGTGAGGACCGCCCATTTCATCAACTTCATCAGGGATGTTATAATCCCCGATGGGGTCAGGTTGCTCCTCTACAACAGGATTGGGATAGTCGCCATCCTCGATCATGGCATCCAGTAAAAACGCCAGCCCGTTCCAGGGAATGTAGGTATAGCCTTCATCAAAGAAAAATGAAATGCCATCTTCACCATGCAACCGGGTACGATAGAGAAAATCGCCCTGATATTCACGGTCGCCATAGGGAGTAAAGAGAGCCGCAATCTGCCGCCCTTTGTCTGACCAGTCAGGATTGAGCGGCGGTTCTGACAATACGCTGCGAACCGCGCTGTGCAGCTCTGGGGGGTATAGATTGGTGCTGGTCAGGATGTACTCATAATTGCGCCGGACTTCTGCATCGGTAAAATGGCGTGTCGGTTGTTCCGCAGGAACAGAAAAAGAGCCGTCCTTTTCAGACGGCTCTCCCACAGGTGCGGCGCTCGGCGCCACTTCTGTATTTGGCTGTTCTTCGGTCAGCGGGGAATCAGGACTACGCTCTGGAGTACGGTTTCCTCCGCCATCAGTTTCAGACTGTTCAGGTGTCGCGTCCGCTCCATGATGTCCTCGGTCTGCGGAAGCGGCTCCTGCTGGAGCATTTGCTGCGTCAGGGCTTCGATCTTCTCGGTCGCCTCGTCCTGTACCCGGTGCATGATCTCCATCAGACTGCCATCCATTTTCAAAGTCGTAAATCGCTCCCGGTGATTCTCTCTGAGGTATTCCAGGGCCATCCGGCCGTACCTGCCCAGAGGTTGATCTGCTTCGCTGCTGTTGGAGATTTGCAGATCGGGAAGCATCATCCCGTCCTGCTCCCTGTATTTCAGATTGATATTCGGTTTGCTCATGTTGTGCCATCCTTTCACGATTGATAATCTTGATGTTCCGTTCTACTTCTAACAGGATACCTTTGGAAAGGGCGGTTACTGCCGTACCCAGATGTGCAACCAGCGGGAGTGTATTAAAATGGCTGACCGTCGCCATGCCGTCACTCAACTGGATTTCTTCATCCGGCAGGTGACACTTTTTGCCGATGAAATAAGAAATGCTGTCGGTCAAAAGCTGGATGTATTGGGCTTCAAAACCACCGGCCGGGATCTCGGTGAACAAATGGCCTTTGGTTTCCTGCTTGAGTTCCTGCAAAAAGTGGTTGTAATTCTCTGCGACAGATTCGCTTGCCATCGCATACAGCGCTTGGGAAAAATCCTGCTTGGGGAAACCGTGTGCATACGACAGGCGCTCGGTCAGGGCCTTTTTCATTTCATCGGAAAGCTGCCAGTCCGTAGGATGAATCTCTTTGCCAGTAGTTTGGCTTACATCAAAGAGATAGTCAAGAGTGAGTTTGGCATTCCGGTAGACGCAAACGGCAACGCCCTTTGCACGGGGAATCAAATTTCTGCCTATGGCTGCCCATTGCTTTCGTGTTGCCAGAATCGAAACATCCTCGTCCTGTGCGTACACAAGAAGTATGTTGTCAAAACTGTGCTTATGGAACTGCGATGCAAATGCCAGATAATCCCGCCAGTTGTGTTCATTTCGGACAATATAGGGAGCCATGACTTCATATATCGTCCGCAGGCGTTCATCATTTCTCAACGGTATCTGACCTCCTTCCTGTATTGGTGATTATGGCCGGTTATCCGGCCTCTTGCTCGGATTCCTGTTCTTTCTGAGCAAAGTAGAGGGCAAGTGCCTCGTCCACAATACTGTCGAACTCTTTCTGGCTGATGCTGACGGTAAAGTATTTCTTGTAAATCGCCGGTTTGACCTTGAACGCCGTAGCCGTGGATTTCTTGGGTTTCCGGTTAAATTCGCCGGACAAAATCTGTTCGGTACGCTCCGGGGTTAGCTTTCCGGTATATTCCCGCAGCAGGACAACCTTTCCCTCATTGACCTTGTACTCGCTTCCCGAAAGCACATCGTCAACCATCTGCTGTTCCTGTTCAGTCAGATAGGAAAGCTGCACGGCCGCCGCAATCGAAAATTCTCCATTGTCAATTCTGATTTTCAGGGCGTCCGACAGTTCGTTGATGCGGAGATAAGTTGCAACAGAACGACCTGTAAGGTCATATTCCGCTCCCAAAGCATCCCTGCTTTTTATCCTGTGGAAGTCACTTCCACCAGTCCTGTTTCCCTTGATTTCATCAGGGTTTTCCAGCCTTTTCAGTTCCTTAATAATATCGTTCCGGCGTCCCTGACAGACCATCTTGGAATAGCGCAGAGCCAGTACCGCTGCTTTTTCAGAGGGCAGCATTTCGGAGAAAGAGCGTTGCAGGACATTGGTTTCGATCACATAAATCCAAGCATCCTCATCGGAGAGATTTTCCTTGACGATACAGGGAAGTTCGCGGTTTGCAATAATAGCGGCTCTCTGCCGGTGTCTGCCTGCCAGCATCTCATATTCAAATCCATTCTCATCTGGCTCAATCTTTCTGACAAAAGCAGGCACCAAAACACCATGTTGTGAAACACTGTCCACCAAATCATCAAATCGTTCTCCACCGTATTCTCGGAATGGAGACCCTCGAAAACTGCGAATGATTTGTGGTGGAAGCATCTGTATTTCATTACTCGCATCACATACAGACTGATTCGACGCTTTAGACTCATTTTTTGAAGATGAAGTTTCAGTCACACCCAGAAGATCATCAATGGATCTGATACGAGGCTTAAGTGGAGGCATATTCCAACACCTCCTTTGCAAGTTCCAGATAGGCAAGAGAGGCTGGGTTGGCCTGCTCCAGCTCCATGACGCTCATTCCATAGCTGTTTGCGTCTCCCACTTTGACTGTATACGGAATCTGACAGTTGAAGATAGGGAGCGATTGAAACGCCTTTGCAACCTGACCGTATGTGCGACGGTATAGATTCGTCCGTTTGTTGCATTTGGTGAACAGGATACCTCCAATATCAATCCTGGGATTTAATTTCTGCTTAATTTTTTTGATGGTATCCATCAACGCCTGCAAACCAGTCAGCGCAAACAGTTCCGGATCAATCGGGATGATTACCTCGTCGGCGGCCGTTAAAGCATTTATTGTCAACGAACCCAGAGATGGATTTGTGTCTACGATTATGTAATCATAGGACATCCGCAGAGGTGCGAGCAGAGTAGCTAGGTACCCGTTGCTATCCGGCGTCATCAGCAGATTTGCCTCTGCAACGGTGAGATAGCGACTGGAAGGGATCAAGTCCACAGAGTCAATTTTTTGGATGAACTCGTTGGTATCCGGCAGAGATTCGTCCAGGAGCAGATTGGTGATAAGCGTCCCGGTATTATAGGGTGCCTGGGTCGGCAGGACACCGAAGCTGGTGGTAAGGTTATACTGGGGGTCAAAGTCAACTACCAAGACCTTCTTGCCCATCTCGGCCAGCGCATAGGACAGATTTCGGACCGTGCTGGTCTTGGCTACCCCACCTTTCTGGTTGGCTACAACAATTATTTTGCCGCTTTCCATGATAGAAAACCTCCTATATTTTCGTGGAATTTTTGTGATTTCAAGCGTTTGTTCAAATATGCGTCACTGGCCATAAAGTTGATCAGATTGACCTTCGGGATGATAAATGCCGGACCATGTGAAAGAGCTTTTAGCTTTTTCGTTCTGATCCATTTTGCGACCGTAGATGCCGTGGCGCCTGTTAATTCCGCGGCCTCTCTCGTGGAAACTATGTCGGGAATGTCCCGGAAACTCTCTATGTAGTATTTTCTCAGTTCCTCCGTTGTCACAGATTCGGGAAGCAGGGGCTTGACTGCGTATGTCCCGCTATATGAGCCGGGGGGAAGTTTGTATTTTTCGGGGTGGATTTCCCTGCGCTCAAGGTAGCGAACAATGTCTTTCATCTTAATGGTGTAATTCCGGGTCTTTTTCCCACTCTGTACGCAGGGAACCAGACCGGATTGCAGCAGATAACGAGCTGTGCGTTTGCTGATATGACAGATGATGCGGAATTGCTCTTTTTGGACTGTTTCTGGGTACTGATTCAGCAAATAGCGATACTTGGATACCTGTGCCACATCACTCGCCTCCTTTTTCCTGCCACAGACGCTCAAATGTATCCATCAATTCTTTTTGGAGAGGGGTCTTTCGGCGGATACGGCGGTAATATGGGCTTATCAGAAAGTCCAGCATAAAATCCTTTGGGACGGTGTACTGCTTTCCAGGCTGGAAAGCCTTCAGAATCCCTGTGCTGATCCACCGCACGATTGCCGAGGACGAAAAGCCTGTAATCTGCTGAATATCCTTTACGGAAAGCAGGTCTGAGTAGGGAGAGAGATGTTCGTCATAGAATGTTCTCATAGCACAGATATAGGGACTGTCTGCTTCCTGTCTGCACTCACGCCGATAGAGATAGGCAAGAATGTCCGTCAGCTTGATTTTGTGGCTACGGATCAGGTGGTTTTGCTCAATGGTGTAGGGAATCTCACCTTGTTGCTCCAAATTGTAGGCGGTCTTGGGACAGATGCGGCAGATCTCGCATAGTTCCCGTTGCGTTACATAGGCGGGATACTTTGCGGCAATGTCGGGGTAATACTTCGTCAAATCCATGTGTAGCACTCACTTTCTTGTTCATCTGTCATTGGTAGGTGAGGTACTTCACTGGTGCGTAAAATGTTGACTTTTGAAATGAGTTCAAATAAAATCAAGTTGTCCAATCAAAACGGTGATTTGCGTTTTCGTGAAATGGTATGGGTGTGAATACCCCCAATCTGGCGTGCAGTTCTATCCTTGTTCTATCCTCCGGTCATAATTCGGGGCAAAAACGGGAAGAACTCGGAAAACCCGGTGGGTTCAAATAAAAGCGAAAAACGGAAGCCAAAATCCGCAGTATACCGCAGCTTTTGGGCTTCCGTTGTGTACTTCCATCTTCGCTTAATTTCCACCAAAAGTCACAAGGGGGAAATGACTCGAAATGCGGTAGGTCGGCTCAAACCGACGCGAGAGTTCGAATCTCTCCATCTCCGCCACCGAAAAAGCCTGTAATCACGCCGATTACAGGCTTTTTTATTTTTGCCCAAAGGATAAGCCTGCACGATCTTCGGTTTTCAGGGGAGAAAATCAGAAGTTCTCCCCGGCACCGATCGACCCCCAGCGGCTGCTGAAGTCGCCGCCCTCCGGCAGGGCAAGCCCTGTCTCCATCGCCTGTGCCGAGGTGATCTTGGATTTGTAATCCAAGTGGGCGTAGATATTCGCCGTGGTGGTAAAGTCGCTATGTCCCAGCCACTCCTGAATGTGCTTGAGGGGGACGCCATTGGCCAGCAGCAAGCTGGCGCAGCTATGGCGAAGATCATGAAACCGCATCTTCGCCATCCCGTGTTTTGCTATGTACTTAGGAATGATCGCACAACAGCTGGCAGTGCAAACATAGGTATCGTAGGTACAGAAAATCAAGACAGGAAAAGAACAGGCAGGCAGCGGCTCACGCCACTGCCTGCCTGTTCAAAAAAATCAATTACTTAGCGCATCTGAGAGAGAGAGAGAGAAGCCGGGGATGCTGCTTGTTCTTTTTCCCCTTTTCCCGTTACAGAATAGCGTAATTCACGATCAGTCCAGCAAACACGATGGACACCATGCTCAGCAGCTTGATGAGGATGTTGATGGCCGGACCCGCAGTGTCCTTGAAGGGATCGCCCACGGTGTCGCCCACCACGCCGGCCTTGTGGCAATCACTGCCCTTGCCGCCGAAGTTGCCTGCCTCGATGTACTTCTTGGCGTTATCCCAGGCACCGCCGGCATTGGCCATGTAGATAGCCATCAGGAAACCAGTAACGGTGGCACCGGCCAGCAGACCGACCACACCCTTGAAACCCAGGATCATACCTACCACAATGGGCGTCACCACCGCGATAACGGTGGGCAGCACCATCTCCTTCAGGCTGGCCTTGGTGCACAGATCCACGCAGCGCGCGTAGTCGGGATCTGCCTTGCCCTCCATCAGGCCGGTGATCTCGCGGAACTGGCGGCGTACCTCCAGCACCACGCTCTGGGCCGCGCGGCCCACGGAGTTCATGGTAAGCGCTGCGAACACGAAGGGCAGGCACGCGCCGATAAACAGGCCCACCAGCACCACGGGGTTCATCAGGGAGAAGTCCTCAAAGGTGACATTCGCGCCCACTTCCTTGACCTTTTCGATATAGGAAGCCATCAGTGCCAGAGCCGTCAGCGCGGCGGAGCCGATGGCAAAGCCCTTGCCGGTAGCTGCCGTGGTGTTGCCCAAAGAGTCCAGCGCGTCTGTGCGCTTGCGAACCTCCGGCTCCAAGCCAGCCATCTCAGCGATACCGCCGGCATTGTCGGCCACGGGGCCGTAGGCGTCGGTGGCCAGGGTGATGCCCAGCGTGGACAGCATACCCACTGCCGCCAAAGCAATGCCGTACAGGCCCATGCCTGTGCTGGCTGCGCCGCCGGAGAGGAAGAACGCCAACAGGATACACACCGCCACGATCACGATGGGCACCGCCGTGGACAGCATGCCCAGACCCAGACCGCCGATGATGATGGTAGCGGAGCCGGTCTGGCTCTTGCTGCTCAGCTCCTGGGTCGGCTTGTAGGTATCAGAAGTGTAATACTCCGTGGCCTTGCCGATCAGCACGCCGGCCACCAGACCGGAGAGAATGGCCACATACAGTCCCCAGTGCTCGATGCCCAGCAGGGCCCACACCAGAAAGAAGGAGATAATAGCAATCAGAATAGCCGCCAGGTTGGTGCCGCGGGACAGTGCTTTCAGCAACGTGCGCTGGTCGGCGTTCTCCTCGGTCTTGACGAAGAAAGAGCCAATGATGGAGCAGATGATGCCCACCGCCGCCATGACCATGGGAATAGCCATGGCCTTGAAGGCCTGATTGCTGAATGCCGCCACGCCCAAGGCGGAGGCAGAGATGATGGAGCCAACATAGCTCTCATACAGGTCCGCACCCATACCGGCCACATCGCCCACGTTGTCACCTACGTTATCGGCGATAACAGCGGGGTTGCGGGGATCGTCCTCGGGAATACCGGCCTCAACCTTGCCCACCAGGTCGGCGCCCACATCGGCCGCCTTGGTGAAGATGCCGCCGCCCACGCGGGCAAACAGCGCCATGGAACTGGCGCCCATGCCGAAGGTCAGCATGGCACTGGTGATGTCGGCGGCCTCCAGCTTAAACACGAAGCGCAGAAGCATAAACCACACGCTGATATCCAGCAGGCCGAGGCCGACCACAGTAAAGCCCATAACGGAGCCAGCGGAGAAGGCCACGCGGAGGCCGCGGTTCAGGCCGTCGCGGCAGGCGTTGGCGGTGCGGCAGTTGGCCTTGGTGGCGATGCGCATACCGACGAAGCCAGACAAGCCGGAGAAGAAACCGCCGGTCAGGAACGCGAAGGGCACGAACCAAGTCAGCAACTTTAAGGCCGCCATAATGCACAAAACCACGATCATACAGGCAAAAAACACACCTACAACGGTGTATTGCCGCTTCAGGTAGGCGTTGGCGCCCGCACGGATAGATTGCGAAATTTTGCTCATAAGTGGGGTGCCTTCGCCAAAACTCAGCACTTTTTTGCCGGTGGCGAAGGCGAAAACGAGTGCGATGACAGACCCTATAAAGGTTGCCAAAACAAGGTATTTTTCCATGTTTTTCTCTCTTTCCGTTCCGAATTGTTGTGAAATTCGAAATCTTCTTTTTTGTTCCTGAAATATTATAAAGAAAAACAGCGCGCACGTCAAATTTTCACACTTTTTTTGGGTACGCCTGAAAAAGTGTCCGGTTCTTTTCGTTATTTTGCCCGCAACTTTTTTGTGAAAAAACTTCCCATTTTGTGGCATTTACATCCGGTTTTTCCCCAGCCGCGGAAGATGTACCATACGTTTAGAATGTATTTTTCGCCACGATATCCCACTGTATTTCAGGTACAAAAATTTTTTTATGCAACTTTTTCACTTGTATTGGTACCATTTCCTTAAAAAATATAGTAGAAATCCTTTTTCGCACTTTTTGCTGCGTTTTTTTGCTTTTCCGAATTCGCACGCCGGGGGCGTTTGCTAAATTGCACAACGGCAATTTGCAACATTTTCCCCGCAAATGTCCACAGCGGGAGAACGCGAAAGCTATGAAGCTTTGCGTTCAAGCTATATACATTTACTTTCCTTTTTTGATACCTCAGCGGTACATCTGGGTAAAAAAGAAAGCCCTTTCGGGCAATGTCATTAAGTTAAGCAAATCCGCGCACACGAAAAAAAGCCCACCTCGACTTTTCGAGGTGGGCTTTTTTTATGCTTTCGTTATGTGGATTGCTTGTGCTTACTTCGCGGGCAGGACAATGACCTGTCCCTCGTAAATGGTGTTGGCGTTTACAAGACGGTCGGCGTTGCGCTCGAAGATGGCCTTGTACTTCATCAAACTGGAATTTGAAAACCACGATTTTATAAGTGGTTACTGCCCTACATAGGGCGTTAATAAAATCCTCCGAAATGCTTGAAAACAAAGGGTTTATCGCAATGTGTCCACCTTATCCCTTTATACGATTTCACACCGTTTCACCCTTGTCCCAACACCTTATAAGGGCAAAAGCAAGGGCAAGAAAAACCGACAACACGATATAACAAGGTGTGGCAATCGGGAAACTGTGACATATGTGCGAATATATTATACTGGAGGATTTCAAGATGGACAAGTACATTTATGACAAGCGAAACGGGCTTTGGTATGAATTGCAAGGCGACTACTACATCCCTTGCTTGGAGTTACCCGCCGAAAAAGAAAAACGGCACATCGGCATCTGGGGACAGCGGCACCGGCGTTATCTCAAAACCTACCGCAGGGCGCTGTATACCTCCCTGCTCACCAGCGGCAAGCTAAACGGTTATCTTGCTGATATTGATCGGCAAGCAGAGGAAATGTTCTCTCGGCTGGTAAAGCAGCTTTCCGAAAAAGAGAGCGTGACGGAAACGCTCAAAGCGGAAAACCAAATGCTGTGGGTACAGAAGATGAACAATCTGCGAAACGCCGCTATGGAAATCGTATCAAACGAGCTTATTTATTGCTAATATTGCATAAGGAAGGCCGCCGTCAACAGACGGCGACTTTTCTTATCTCGGGTGTAGTCTGAAGATCACATTACACATTTTGCAGGAGCAATCCAGCCGTTTGATACGCAGTAGTAGATTATTTTGAACTTATATGGTATAATTAGCCTTGAAAATCAAAATGGCGAGGTGAACACTATGGAGCTGAATATCAATTCGCCGGTTTATTACAAAGACCATTATGGCATCGACAACGAAGTGTATCGTTTCACCCAAAGAGCGCAGTTGTTTTTCAAGGAGAAAGAGTACAGCAACACCTTGCAGATTATAGGAATTGTTCCGATTATAGCTCCGCAGGAAGTATATGCTGCCGGAAACTATAAGGAGCGAGTCAAATTTTTGTGCGGCAAGAGCGTTGCCTCCGTAGAGATCAAAATGGATTTTGATACATATCACAATGTTGATAGTGCATGTAAAATTGCGCTGACCAAAGATATGCTTTTAACAGCGGCAAAACGCATAAAGGCCAAAGTGGATTTTGATTACGACAGATTTAGAGATGATTTGAAAAGTCTGCAATGAATCAATGAGGATTTGATATGGGCGAACTGACTATAAATGAAAAGCGGAAAATCATTCGGAGAGAATTCAAACAATTCAATCGGGAAAACGGGTTTAGGTTTGTCAAACCCAACACGCTTCTTCGGGAGCGGAACGATATTCTGCAATATCTGCAATTCAAGATAAAAGCGGGATATATCAGCTGCGAAATCGCATCCCAGCCCCTATACATTCCGGCTTCGGTCTTCAGCCTCAACATATCCACCGGAATTCAGTTCTTAGGCAAGAAAACAAGATTGAAGTGGGGAGCCTCAGACAGGACTGAAGATGAGTTTGCTTTGGATGTGCAGGATATGTTGCAGCTTATTACCGCAGGCGGGATGCAGTGGTTTGAAGATATGGGCGTACCTGAGAATTTGATCAAAAACACATTGGATCAGAATTATAAACTGACGCAAGGCTATGCACCTGTGCTGAAACTCAGAACAGTTGCCATGTCGCATCTGTATTTAGGACATATCGATGAGGGGATTTTGTATATGGAAAAGCTCATATCCGAGTACAGCAAATATCCAAACAGCAGAATGGGCGCTGTCATAGTCCCCGATTGTCAAGTATGGATCGATATGGCTAAAAAGCACCCGGAAGAGATCCCTGAGAAATTCAAATCCATTATTGCCGAAACTCGGAATAACCTTCGTATTAGATGATAAAAAGTAAACTCTCCAAAGGAGCCCGATTTGATATGCCCGATAACTATGTGACAAGCGTCCTATATAAAGCGGATACAGAGCGTGAAATGCATAACAGAGCCGCCGGAGTGGATGCAGAAGATTATATTTTAGTGGATTCCTTATGCGCTGAATTAAATAGGTGTTTAGGAGTAGAATGCAGCTCTTTTCAAGATTTGCGATATAAGAACATTAAAAACGACGCTTGTATCCCAATCATTAGTAAGTATATTCCTCGGTTTACCAATATAGGATTTGCTTTGGAGCTGATAACACAACAGTTTTGGAGAAAAGGCAACAAAGAGTGTTCGAATTTTTTAGAGCGATGGACAGTAGGGCTAAGAGCCAATGGAAGATTATCAAAAGCCGCTGAAAATACGCTCGATAATGCTTTTGTTAAAATACAGGACAAAAGTAAACAAGATTTTCTCGTCGGTTTAATTCGTGAAAAGGACGCTTTCCCTTTCACAATGGAAATGCTCGGCAGATGGAAGAGCGATGCCGCTTTGCCAATCATAATTGAACGGTTGGAAGTGGATACAATTAAGACATCTGCTATCACAGCTCTTGGCAAATATAAAGATATATCTTTACTGCCGTACATCGAGCCATTTATAAATAGCACGAAAGCCGGAGAAAGAGAAGCGGCAGCAAGAGCAGACAAGCAAATCAGAAACCTTCGCATTCAATAAACAATATCGTTCATAGAGGAGGCTGCGGATATGGGCTTTGATTGGGCGCACACGATCAGTTCAATATCAAAACTTATTTTACGGGCTGCAAGAAACGCAGATGATGGCGGCTCAGGGGACAGTGGCTCAAAGAACAGCCGCTTTGAGAGTGTATGCAGCGAATTTAATCATAACAAGCTGATGAAAAAGTATCAGGGATATGCTCAAAATGAGAAATTCAAAGTCGGCCTAAACGGGAAAACAGTATATATTTTTGATAACGACGAAAATGAATTAGCACGGTTTCAAGATGCCCCCTATATGTACCGTGGAAAATTTATCCCGAACTCAAACACCTTGGTTGTAAAATCCACTGCGGGGTGGCTTTTGTTCTATGATTTGGATCGTTTAACATTGATCCAAAAAATCAGATTTTCAAATATTGGAAGTCAGGATGGAAATTTTGCAATCACACAAGACGGCAAATATTTATATAACATTGAAGCACCTGACTATTCAACCAAAACCCAACTTACGAAATATGATCTTAGAACCTTAAAGCCTATTATTACTTCGTTTCACAATTCGGATAATATTGTATTGAAATATATTGAAATCTCCAATGAAACCATTTTCCTTTTTGGCTTTATGAGAGACGATAAAGGGAACAAAGATTATGGTTTTATAGGTCAATATAAGGAAATCGGCGAGAAATGTATGCTGCGGGAGGGCAAGAGAATCGCTGATGTCATTTATGATAAAATAAGGCAGTACAAAGGCTGTGAAGACTTCGGGTTTACGAAAAAGTCCTTGGAATACAGAGGTTTAGAAAAAATTGAGGATCTGGAGCCGTACACTTTGAGCGGGGTTTATCAGGACATCATAGAAAGCAATAAAGCAAGAGGGCGTATTCCAAAACTGCACGCTGGAAGTGAATGTGAAAAATGATTGGGGCTATACCCCAATTGAGCTTGCTCGGAAACTCCCGTACCGTGCGGATCTGCTTAGACGAATGACGGAGTAATCTAAACACCCTGCAAGACCTAAAATCTTGCAGGGTGTTTCACTGTCAAAATGTATGTAAGCCCGCAAGGCAGGGGAACTGCCCTGCGGTGTCGTTTTCGGTGTTAAAGCTATCTTTCTCTGTCGTGGGATCGGTGCTTGGATTTTGGTTGTCTGCCCTCTGTCTGCAACCGTTTGAGTTGGTCACGGACGCTTTGCTTTTCGGGCGGTACATACCGTTCTTTTTCGGTTGGTCTGCGGCTTTCCTTGACATTGCGCTCCCATTCGGCAAGTTCTCGGTTGTAGTTATCAACTACGGCTTCCGCCTTGCGGTAGGTTGCCATAAATGCCTGCACATCGGGATAACCGTCATCTTTCAAGATTTCGGGTAACACTTCCAGCATAGCGGAGATTTTTTCCTCCGTCTGCTGTATCTGCGCTTCTAACGCCTTTCGCTCCTTGCTCTTGAATATGCCCTTTGTTTCGGCAAGCTGTGCCTTTAGCTTTGGGACTTCATCCTGCAAGCTGCGGATTTCTTTCGCCCTGTCCTGCACCCGTATCATCAGCTTTTGCATTGTACGGAATTCTGCCATATCCATACTGAGAATTGGCTTAGGCGGTAATGCTGTCTGCCGTATTAAGTTTTGTAAAAATTCCTTTGCCTTGCTCACGATACTGCGGAATAGGTTGGGCAGCCATCCGTTTGTCCTAATGGACTGGCTTGCTTTTTGGTGTATCTCCTCTTTCTTGATTTCCAGTATCTTTGTTTCCTCTATCCCCGATATGAGCGCCATATCCGCTGTTCTGTTCCATTCCTGCCTTGCGGCATTGTCAGCTTCAATCTCTGCGGCTTTGGGATTGTTCTTGCCGATTTTCTTGGTCGGCAGATAGATACTGTCGGGGTCGAACACCTTTAATCGCTGTTCAGGATCAGAAATATGCCGATTGATAAGGTCGGTATAATTCCGCTTGACTTCATCCAAAAACGGCTCGCTTTTGAAACGGTCATCCTTTACGGTGAATAGGTGCTGTTCGTAAATGCCGCCTTTGGGGATCACAGTGCAGCCCTCACGAACTTTTCCGTTTTCATCGGCTATCTCTTTCTTGGTGCGTACCCGCTTCCCCGTTTCATCGTAGAATACGCTTCGGGTGGCAATTTTTATATCCGGCTCGGCAAGCAGCCGCCGTTCGCTGAATATAAGGTGGATGTGATAATTGGTCTTTTTCTTATTGTGGTGGAGAGCCGATACACATTCCACATTGTACCGCCTACGAAATTTCTCTGTGAAATCTTCAAGCACCTGCTGCGGCTCATAGGCGGTGTAAATTTCGGGCAAGGCAATAATCAGTTCCCTTGCTTCGATACACTTGCCGTCTGCTCCGCTTCGCTTAAACTCCTGCTGGCACTCTTTTGCGAGGTCGCTCCAAAAGGCATTGTCTGCGGTGCGGTAGGTGGCATAGAGGTTTTCCTGCCTTGCGTGGCTTGTAATATACGATATTCTTCCCTTGACATTGGACAGCTTCGACATCTGAATAAAGCTGTGGCGTGTCATAAATCATCTCCGTTCTGTGTTGTAAAGGTGCGTCCTCATTTTGCAACCGACTTGTCGGTTGCGGCTGTTTCGGCGGCAAGTGCCGACGGGACAGCCAACGAAAATTGCGGCAGCAATTTTCACTGTATCATAGCGGCGGTAGTGACCGGCAAGCTGTGATACAGGCTCCCCGCAGGGGCGAAATACCCAGAGTACAAATCGAAGATTTGTGCGAGGGGTGTATTTCGCTCTCAAACGCCGAGGGCTTAGAGAACGGTTTACTCAACTTTGCGGACATCATCCTGACACAGTAGATTTCTGCCCTGATTGACGGTCATAAAGTGCTCCAGTGCGTCCCTGCGGATAATGGTTTTTCGCCCGACCTTCAGAACAGGCAGCTTGCCCCAGTCTACCAGCTTTCGCATTGTGTTCCTGCCGATGCCGCTGGTTTCAGCCGCTTCTTCGATCGTCATTCCCATTTTGATTGCGTTCATCATGCTGTTCTCCTTTCCAAAATACTCAAAATGCAACTTTGGCATTCTCATTATACTTATTTTGCTATTACCTGTCAACCCGTTTTGCAACCTTTTAAGAATTATTTTTAATATTTTCCGTAAATAGTGGTTGCAAATTGAGTTTGTATGTGCTATACTATACTCAAACAGGAGGTGAATTCCTTGAAAGAAGAAGCAATGTTTACCCCAAAACAAGTCGGGGAACGCATTAAGGAGCGCAGAATAGAACTGGGGCTTTCTATGCCGGAGCTTGGCAAGCGTATCGGTGTGAACAAGTCTACCATTCAAAGGTATGAAGCGGATGGTGTCGATCCGAAGCGAACAATGATTATTAACGGTCTTGCCGACGCACTTCTTACCACTCCCGAATGGCTGACGGGTCTTTCCAATGATAAGGAATACGACGGCAGGACGCTTTGCCAAAAGGACATAGAACAGCATATCAAGAAGTATCTTGATACGGTTTCCTCAACGGTCAGCGGAGAACCGCACCAACAGTTGCTTACCACATTTCTCGGAAAGCTGATTGATCTATACTCTGTGCTTTGTCACTACTTTGCCGATGCTATGACAGAGGTTGACCGTGTGGCAGAGGACGATGGCTTGAAGCAGTCGCTTATGAGATATGCTATCGAGTCGGGAGCGATTACCGAAAGAGTATATCGCAAAGAAATGGAATTACCTATCGAAGATATGAAGCGATTCCTTGACGGGATTTTACATATCTACGATGAAGGTCGCACCGCCGTAAAGATGGGCGATCTATTCGGGATAGTGACGGAAGCCGAGAATAGGCTTGCCGAAAAGAAAAATTCCGTGGCACCTTGACAATTAAAAATGCCGATTGAAAACAACCGGCAGAAGTGACATTATTCGTTTTACGCACACCATATGTCACAGTCCCGATTGCCACGGATAGAAAGGAGATTTTTATCTATGGCAAAAGGTTCTGTAAGAAAGAAAGGCAAAAAGTGGTACTACCGCTTCTATATCGAAGATGAAAGCGGCAGACAAGTACAGCGGGAGTTTGCGGGTACGGAAAGCAAAAGCGAAACGGAAGCCTTGCTCCGCAAAGCAATGGAGGATTACGAAGAAAAGAAATTCGTAGCAAAATCCGAAAATGCAACGGTGGCAATGATGCTCGATATGTGGGTGGAGGAAGAACTGAAACCAAGCAATTTGAGCAACGGTACGGTGATGGCGTATCAAGGCACAGTTAATCGTATCAAGCAATATCCCATCGGCAGCAGAAAGCTGAAAAGCGTGACCGCAGACCATTTGCAGGCATTCATAGATTTTCTCAGCTTCGGCGGGGTAAATCCAGACGGCACGACTGCAAGGGCGCTCAGTAAAGGGTATTTGCGGTTGTTCTCCGCCGTCCTGCAAGGGGCATTCCGTTTTGCGGTATTTCCCAAAAGGTTAATATCCTTCAATCCAATGCAGTATGTTGTTTGGCGGGGGAAAAAGGAAAGCTATGAACTGTTTTCCGTCGAAAACGGCGAAACGGCTTCCACGCCTACGCTTACCCACGAACAATATCTGAGGCTTGAAGATTTTCTGAGAGCAAAGGACAATCCTGCACTTCTCCCCATACAGATCGCATATTACACCGGACTTCGCATTGGCGAGGTCTGCGGGCTGACTTGGCAAGACATCAATCTTGAAAAGCAGTACCTCACGGTACGCCGCAGTATGCGATACAACGGGGCAAGACACAAGACGGAGATAGGAGCGACCAAACGCAAGAAAATCCGCACCGTGGACTTCTGTGACACGCTGGCGGAAATCCTACGGACAGCCAAGATCGAACAGCACAAGAACCGTTTCCGCTACGGAGAACTGTATACCCTCAACTTTTATAGTGAAGTCAAGGAAAAAGACCGTACTTACTATGAGGTTTACAGTTTGCCGAGGACGGAGCAAGCTCCCGAAGGCTACAAGGAAATATCCTTTGTCTGCATTAGACCGGACGGCGCTTATGAAGCGCCGAGTACGGTGGGGCTTATGTGCAGGACGGCAAGCCGAAAGGTTGACGGCTTGGAGGGCTTCCATTTCCATCAACTTCGACACACATTCACAAGCAACCTGCTCTCTAACGGAGCTGCGCCGAAGGATGTGCAGGAGCTTTTGGGGCACGCTGATGTCAGTACCACAATGAACATTTACGCTCACGCTACAAGGGAAGCGAAGCGTACTTCCGCAAGACTGCTGGATAAGGTGGTCGGCGGAGAATAAAAACCTTTCCCTTGTTTCGGCTCATAAGGGCAAAAACAAGGGAAAATACATAAGGTCGGAACACAAGGCAAGCGAAAAGCCTTGAAAATACAGCGTTTTCAGAGGGTTAGATAGATAAATCGGAATTTGTAATTACATTCCATACATATTGGCATTCTTTACAATCACTCTATCTCCTTTTTCTAATTGTTCCTTAGAAACTCCTCTTAACCCAAGTCCAACATGTTCTGTTTTATATCCACAACCATTTGATTTTCGTTCTTTTGTATGTATATCGATGGTAGTAATTATAGTCTCTAATACACCTCCATTTGTTTTATAAACACACGCATTTTCTCCTTCTCTACACATTCCTGTTGATATGTTTCCTGTGGCAACTGTTCCAACCCCCATAATTGTAAATACATCATCAATAATCAATTCAAAGTCTTCTTTTAAACATAATGGAACATCTAATCTGTTCATATACTCTTTTTCTCGCTCTTTTTTGCTTTTACCAAATAATCCCATAGTGTTTCTCCTTTATAACTTCCGATTTGCCGGTTTCTTTCACCGCTGCCAAATCCATCATATCATGTGTTTCCATACAGAGCAATAAAAAAGATGGACCGCAGAAAATCCGTGATGGAATTTTCAGAGCATTGGCAGGACTTGTTGAGATTTTCTTTGAATAATTTTGCTCTCACGGTTCGCGGGTCTGACAGGCCACCGGCCTGTCATTCAACACCGCGGCCCCCCCAGGGGGAAGGCTAACGGGGGTCATATGCGCTCGTAGGCGCGGCGGGGGGTGCCGTCGGCGACGCGGATAATGCCGGTGTACGCGAAGCCGGCGCGTTCCAGGCAGCGGCGCATGGGGTGGTTATCCTCGTGGGTGTCCGCCCGCAGATGGGGACACCGCGTCCACGCCCAGGCCACGGCCTCGGCCAGCACGCCGGTATGGGTACCGTCGCTGCCCAGGCGGTGGAGGGTGCCGTATGGCGTCTCGTCATCCAGCCACGCGCCGTCGATGACCTGATAGGTGGGGTCGTCGCCGATGATGAAGGCAAACACGGCGTACACGCCGCCCGCGTCCTCCATGACGAACAGCCGGCCGGCGGCCACGTCCGACCGGAGCAGGGCCTCGGAGGGGTAGCCGTTGACCCACTGGACGGTGTTGCCGCTGCGGCGCATGAACTGCCGGGCGCTGTGGTAGATCGCCAGGGCGCGGGGAATGTCGAAGCTTGTCGCAGGTCGGATCATATCAGTTTTTCAGGCTTTGCAGCGGGGCGGGGATACGGCCGCCGCGGGCGATGAAGTCGGCGCTGGAGGCCTCGTGGACGGGCATCAGGGGCGCGCTGCCCAGCAGGCCGCCCATCTCCACGGTGTCGCCCACGTCCGCGCCCTCCACGGGGATGATGCGGACGGCGGTGGTCTTGCTGTTGACCATGCCCACCGCGGCCTCGTCGGCGATGATGGCGGAGATCGTCTCCGCCGTGGTACTGCCGGGCACGGCGATCATGTCCAGACCCACAGAGCACACGCAGGTCATGGCCTCCAGCTTGTCGATGGTCAGGGTGCCGTCCAGGGCCGCGGCGATCATGCCCTCGTCCTCGGAGACGGGGATAAAGGCGCCGGACAGGCCGCCCACATGGCCGCTGGCCATGACGCCGCCCTTCTTCACGGCGTCGTTCAGCAGGGCCAGCGCCGCCGTGGTGCCGTGGGTGCCGCAGACGGACAGGCCCATCTCCTCCAGGATGCGAGCCACACTGTCGCCCACCGCCGGGGTGGGAGCCAGGGACAGGTCCACGATGCCGAAGGGCACGCCCAGACGGGCGCTGGCCTCGGCGGCCACCATCTGGCCCATGCGGGTGATCTGGAAGGCGGTCTTTTTGATAGTCTCGGCCACCACGTCGAAGGGCTGGCCCTTGCAGCCCTGCAGGGCGTGGTACACCACGCCGGGGCCGGACACGCCCACGTTGATGACGGTGTCGGCCTCACCCACGCCGTGGAAGGCACCGGCCATGAAGGGGTTGTCCTCCACGGCGTTGCAGAACACCACCAGCTTGGCGCAGCCCAGGCCGTCACGGTCGCGGGTCAGGTGGGCCGTCTCCTTGATGACGCGGCCCATCTGGGCCACGGCGTCCATGTTGATGCCGGCCCTGGTGCTGCCCACGTTGACGCTGGAGCAGACCAGCTCTGTGCGGGCCAGCGCCTCGGGAATGGAGGCGATGAGCCGCCGGTCGCCGGAGGTAAAGCCCTTCTGCACCAGGGCGGAGTAGCCGCCGATGAAGTTGACGCCGCAGGTCTTGGCGGCGCGGTCCAGCGTCAGGGCCAGGGGGACGAAGTCCTCGCTTTTGCAGGCCGCGCCGGCAATGGCGATGGGCGTGACGGAGATGCGCTTGTTGACGATGGGGATGCCGAACTCGCTCTCGATGCCGCAGCCGGTTTGGACCAGCTTTTCGGCGCGGGAGCAGATCTTGTCGTAGATCTTGCCGCAGCAGCGGTCCATGTCCTCGTCGGCGCAGTCCAGCAGGGAGATGCCCATGCTGATGGTGCGGATGTCCAGGTGCTGCTTGTCCACCATGGCGATGGTGTCAAAGATGTTTTGCAGACTCAGCATATTCCCCACCTCTTACAGCTTGTGCATGGCGTCGAAGATGTCCTCCCGCTGGATGCGGATGGACAGGCCGCGGCCCTCGCCGTAGGCCTTCAGGTCGGCGCGCAGGGCGTCGAAGGGCGCCTGACACTCGGTCAGGTCCACCACCATCATCATGGTGAAGTAGCCCTCCATGATGGTCTGGCTGATATCCAGAACGTTGATGCGGCTGGCCGCCAGGGTGTTGCACACACCGGCGATGATGCCCACCTGGTCCTTACCCACAACGGTAACGATCGCTTTCATAACTATATACTCCTTTCGGATGGTTTTTTGTTTTGGCGCGGAGGCGCGGTTTGCCGAAAACCGATGGATCCCGTGTCCTGCCGATGGCAGGCCGACGACGGCGTATCGGGTATACGTCGAGGAGACCTGACGATGGCAGGGCGCTGGAGACGCGGTTTTCATTCCAATTCGTCTAATGTCAGCGAATAGCTGGGCAGGAAATGCTCGCGGAAATAGTCCAGCTCCGGCAGGGCCATGGCGTCCATGGCGGCGGCGGTCTGGGCGGCGGCCTGACGGAACTCGGTGTTGCCGGCCTTCAGCTCCTCGATGCACTTGATGTGGGCGGAGAGCTTATCCGCCGCCCTGACCAGCTGCTCGATCTCCGGGTCGGCGGGACGGAGGGCGTCCTCGTAGGCGGGACGCAGGTCCTCCGGCAGCATGGAGAGGAGCTTGTCCTCCGCCACCTGCTCCACGGCCTTGTAGGCCTCGCGGATACCGGGGTTGTAATACTTGATGGGGGTGGGCATATCGCCGGTGAGGATCTCGCCGGCGTCGTGGTACAGCGCCGCCACGGCCACGGCGCCGACGTCCACCTGGCCGCCGAAGCGCTCATTCCGCAGCACCGCCAGCGCGTGGGCCAGCACCGCTGTCTGGTGGCTGTGCTCCTGGATATTCTCCGTGTAGCTGTTCCGCATGAGCGACCAGCGCTGGATGAAGCGCATACGGTTGATATAGGCGAAAAAGTGGTTCATGTTATGTCAACTCTCCTATCAGTACATCACCATCTATACCGACTATTTTTGTATCGATAATTCTATTATGTAAATCTTCGGCGCGGACGCATACCTCACAGTAGTTGGGGGCGTGGCCGGTGTAGAGGCCGTCCTTCTCCTGCTCATAGAGCACCGGGTAGGTCTGCCCCACGCAGCCCTCCAGATAGGCGCGGTGCATGGTCCGGGCCACAGCCACGGCGCGGCGGGTCCGTTCCTCCTTCACCGCGGCGCTGAACTGCACCAGCTCCGCCGCCTTGGTGCCGGGACGGACGGAATAGGGGAAAATGTGCATATCCGCGAAGGCGCACTTTTCGATAAAGGCCATGGTCTGCTCGAATTCCCGGTTCGTCTCGTCGGGGAAGCCGCAGATCAGGTCGGTGGTGACGGCGGGCCGGTGGAAATACTGCCGCAGCAGTGTGACGGACTCGTAAAACCGTGCCGTGTCATACTTCCGGTTCATGCGGCGCAGCGTCTCGTCACAGCCGGACTGCAGGGACAGGTGGAAGTGGGGGCACAGGTTGGGCAGCTTCGACGCCCGGCGGCAGAAGTCCTCGGTGATGGTACGGGGCTCCAGGCTCCCCAGCCGCAGACGCATATCCCCCGCGGCGGCGGATACCGCCTCCAGCAGGTCGATGAGGCTTTGGCCGTTTTTCAGATCGTGGCCCCAGGAGGATATCTCGATACCGGTGAGCACCAGCTCACGGTAGCCCTCGCGCCGCAGCTGCTCTGTCTGGGCTACGGCCGTCTCCAGCGGCAGGGAGCGCACCGGGCCGCGGGCGTAGGGGATGATGCAGTAGGTGCAGAAATTCACACAGCCGTCCTCTACCTTCAGCATGGCCCGGGTGCGCTCGGCCATGCCGCCGGCGGGCAGCACCTCGAATTCCCGGCGGCGCAGGGCGTCGTCCAACAGTCTCACCGGCTCCTTTTCGTGGGCTGCCTGCTCGAACAGGTCCAGAAACGCCATGCGGTCACCGGTACCGGCCAGCAGGTCCACGTCCAGTGCCGCCACCACCTCCGGGTGGGTCTGCACATAACAGCCGCAGGCGGCCACCACCGCGTTGGGGTTCAGCTTATGACACCGGCGGATCATCTGCCGGGATTTCTTGTCACTGATGGCGGTGACGGAGCAGGTGTTGACGATATAGCCGTCGGCCTCTGTCTCGGCAGGCACCAGCGTATGACCGCGGCGCAGCAGCTCCTGCTCCATGGCCTGTGTCTCGTATTGGTTCACCTTGCAGCCCAAGGTATAGATGGCAACACGCATCTTGCACTTTCCCCTATTCTATCGTATAATAAGGTTTCACGGGTGAAGGTGTTTTTCACTCCCGCTTTTTGATCGGTTTATTATACTGTATTTTACCGTGTCTTTCAAGACCCGTTCGTGAAACAGGAGGCTCTCTATGGTCTATTTTGATAACGCCGCCACCACGCCGGTGCCCAAAGCCGTGGCCGACGCCATGTACGAGGTGCTGACGGCGCACTTTGGCAATCCCTCCTCCCAATACCCCATAGGGGTGGAGATGAAAAAAGCCGTGGAGGGCTGGCGGGCCGTCATCGCCGGGGCGCTGGGCTGCCCCGCGGAGCGCCTGTACTTCACCTCCTGCGGCACGGAGAGCGACAACTGGGCCATACAGGCCGCCCTGTGGCAGAACCGGCACAGGGGCAGACACATCATCACCACCGCCGTGGAGCACAGCGCCGTTCTGGAGCCCTGCAAGCTGCTGGCCCAGCAGGGGTATGAGGTCACCTATCTGAAGCCAGGACGGGACGGCAATGTCACCGCCGAACAGGTGGCGGATGCCCTGCGGGAGGACACCGCCCTGGTGTCCGTGATGCTGGTGAACAACGAGACGGGCTGCGTATTTCCCGCGGCGGACATCGCTGCCCTGCTGCGGGAGAAGGGCTCCCCTGCCCTGCTGCACTGCGACGCGGTGCAGGGCTTTTTGAAGGTCCCCTGCGACCCGGAGGGCTGGGGCGTAGACCTGATGAGCCTGTCCGGTCACAAGGTCGGCGGGCCCAAGGGCGTGGGCGCGCTGTACATCGGTCCCCGGGTGCGGAACCCCCGCCCCCTGCTGCCCGGCGGCGGACAGGAGCGCGGCGCGCGCTCCGGCACCGAGGCCACGGCCCAGATCGCCGGCTTTGCCAAGGCGGTGGAGCTGCGGCTGGCCGATTATGACGCCAAGCTGGCCCACATGGCCGGGCTGAAGGCCTATTGCCGGGAGAAGCTGCTGGCCATGGGCGGCGTGGTCCCCGTGGGCGAGGGTACGGCCCCCCACATTCTGGCGGTGTCGCTGGTAGGGTATCCCAGCGCCAACATCGTAACGGACCTGGGTGCGCAGGGCATCTGCATCTCCGCAGGCTCTGCCTGCCATCAGGGGAAGGCGAGCCATGTGGTCTCCGCTCTGGGGCTGGACAAAAAGACTGCCGCCGGCGTGATCCGCATCTCCTTCTCCCCCGACAATACACGGGAGGACGTGGATGTCCTGTGCCAGGCGCTGCTCGCCCACCGGGACGGCCGCTTCCCCATGCTGTGATATACGCCCGCGGCGCGGGCACAACGATATTTTGAGGTGGACTATGCTCAAAGCTCTTAAGCGCGACAGGGCCTTTTACGGGTATCTGCTCCGGTTGACCGGCCCTATCGCCCTGCAAAATCTGATCACGTTCTCGCTGGGTCTTATTGACACGCTGATGGTCAGCCAGCTGGGCAACAATGAGATGGCGGCGGTGACGGCGGCCAACGTGCCGGTGTTCCTGCTGATCTCCATCGTGTTCGGCGTCCAGTCCGGCGTAGGCATCCTGATCAGCCAGTACTGGGGCAAAAAGGGCCTGCCCAGCATCAGCCGTGCCATCGGCGTGGCGGCGGGGCTGGGCGTGGCTCTGGCGCTGGTCATCGCGCTGGCGCTGTTCCTGTGGCCGGTGCAGATCATGGACCTGATGAGCAACAAGCATCATCTGTCCCTGCTTGGCGCGCCGTATCTGCGGGTCATCGGCTTCTCCTATGTGTTCAATATGCTCTCGTCTATCTACGTCAGCGCGCAGCGCAGCGTGGAGAACGCCAGCTTCGGCATGAAGCTGTTTGGTATGTCCACGGTGCTGAATACCGGCATGAACTACCTGCTGATCTTCGGCAAGTGCGGCTTTCCCATGCTGGGCGTGGAGGGCGCGGCCATCGCCACACTGCTCTCCCGCGTGGCGGAGTTCGCCGTGTGCCTGTTCTGCGCCCTGCGGAGCCGGGTCATCCCCCTGGACCTGAAGGCGCTCTTCCGTCCGGGCTGGGAGATGCTGCGCCGGTTCGTGAAATACGCCTCGCCGGTGATGGCCAACGAGCTGTTCTGGGGGCTGGGCAACAGCCTGCTCACCGTCATTCTGGGACACATGACCATCTCGGTAGAGTTTCTGGCGGCCAACGCCGTCATGGGCAACCTGAACCGCCTGTTCCTGGTGGTGTGCTTTGGTCTGGGCGCCGCTACCGCCGTGATGATCGGCAAGGCCATCGGTGAGGGACAGAGCCACGACGAACTGATGGGCCTGTCCAGGACGCTGTCCTGGGTGACGATACTGGTGGGCGCCGCACTGGCCGTTATCGCCCTGGCGCTGGTGCCGCTGCTGTTCCAGCCGGTGATCTTCCCACTGTTCAAGCTGTACGATCTCAGCGCCCATCTGGCCACCACCCTTGCGGTGACGGGCTTCGCCTGCATCCCCTTCCACGCCTACTCCATCTCCGCCGTCACCGGTATCCTGCGGGCAGGCGGCGATGTGTTCTGGTCCACGGCGCTGGATCTGGCACCCCAGTGGCTGGTGGCGCTGCCGCTGACGGCCCTGCTGGCGCTGGTGCTGGACGCGGATCCCTGGTTCGTGTCGCTGGCCATACAGGCGGAGAGCTTTATCAAGTGTCCCATCTGCCTGTGGCGCATCCGGTCCCGTAAATGGATACACGACGTGACACTGCCGGAGGGTGAGCGATGAGCAGTCTGTTCGTCTGCCCCCTGTGCGGCGGCGCGCTGACGCGGCGGGAGGGCAGCTATCTCTGCCCCGCCGGCCACTGCTTCGACATCGCCAGGGAGGGCTATACCTATTTGCTGCCGGTGAACCGGAAGCACTCCAAAACCCCCGGCGACGACAAGGCTATGGCCGCAGCGCGGCACACCTTTCTGGAAAAGGGCTACTACGCCCCGCTATGCGAAGAATTATGTCAACTCGCTGTGGAGTTGACCGGCGATGCCCCGGCGGTGCTGGACAACGGCTGCGGCGAGGGCTACTACACCGCGGGCATCTATCGTGCCCTGTGTGAGGCCGGGAAGACGCCGGTGATGGCCGGGATCGATATCTCCAAGCCCATACTGCGTCTGGCGGCTAAGCGGGAGAAAAATGTGCAGTTCGCCGTGGCCTCCTCCTACCGCCTGCCGGCGGCAGACGGGTCCGTAGACCTGCTCATCAACTGCTTCTCGCCGCTGGCCATCGAGGAATTCCGCCGCGTGCTGCGGCCCGGCGGGCACTTTATCTATGTGGTGCCCGGAGAAATGCACCTGTGGGAGATGAAGCAGGTGCTCTATGACCACCCCTATGTCAATGAGGTGAAGGAGACACCCTATGAGGGCTTCCGGTATGTGAGTATTCGGCACATAACGGACGTTATCCATCTGGAGGACCCGGCGGACATACAGGCGCTGTTCGGCATGACGCCCTACTGCTGGAAAACGCCAAAGGCCGGCGTTGAAAAATTATGTAAACTCACGCAGCTGGACTGCCGCATCGCCTTTGACATACACGTTTTCGAAAAGGAGAGGTAACTATGGATCGAATTTCCCCGCCCCGCCGCCGGCCGCGGCGGCGTCTGCTGCCGGTGCTGCTGCTGATCGCGGCGGTGCTGGTGGTGGGCGCACTGCTGACGGCGGTCGTTCTGTCCCTGCGGGGCGGCAGCGCCCGGCAGGAGCCGGAGGCCGATCCCCACGCGGGGCAGGTATATATCAACGACGGATTTAACATGGTGTGGATGACGCCCCATGAGGGTATCCCCGCCAGCGGCCTGGCGCAGGAGGACTTCCGCCGGGACACCAACGACGACGGCAGCGACGGCGTTCGCGTCCGCTATCTGGGCGCGGAATACGCCACCCGCTGGGGCGTGGACGTGTCTAACCACCAGGGCACCATCGACTGGGCGGCGCTGAAGCGGCAGGGCATCGACTTTGCCTATCTGCGCCTGGGTCTGCGGGGCTACGGCGAGAAGGGCTCCCTGTACCCGGACCGGTCCTTCGACAGCTATTACAGCGGGGCCAGGGCCGCCGGCATCGAAGTGGGCGTGTATTTCTTCTCCCAGGCCGCCACCGTGCAGGAGGCCGCCCAGGAGGCCCTGTACGCCCTGCAGCTGCTGGATGGCCGCGACCTGGACCTGCCGGTGTACTACGACTGGGAGCCGGTACAGCAGGAGGACTCCCGCACACTGCACAACAACGAATTCCTGCTGACCTCCCAGGCCCGGACTTTCTGCGCCTTGATCGAACAGGGCGGCTATGAGGCCGGGGTGTACATGAACCGCCAGCAGGGCTACTACCGCTATGATCTTCCCTCTATGAGGAACATCGCCCTGTGGATCGCTGATCCCGGCGACTATCCGGACTTCTACTACCGCTTCGATGTGTGGCAGTATGACCACGGCGCACGGCTGGACGGCGTCAACGAGATCGTGGACCTGAACGTGGAGTTCGTGCCGGTCATGTAAGCAAGAGCGCTCCCCCGGCGGGGGAGCGCTCTTTTATTCGAACAGCTTTCCGCAGGCCCAGTTGGTAAAGGGTGCGGCGGCAAACATATTCCAGAAAAACGCCATGGGGAAGTTCTTGATAAGCGTCCCCGCCCAGATGGCGGGCAGCTGCCACACCGGCGCACCGCCTAAGATCATGCTGAAAATAATGGTGGCCGCCAGACTCATGGTGGGGCACATAACGGACACGGTGCCCGCCTGCCGCATCAACCGACAGAAATAGGGGTTATCCCGCTGCGGGTCGCTGACTTTGGCGGCAAAGCGGGCGCCCAGCCGGTTGCCCCACAGCTCCGACACGATGATGACGATGAGCCCCATGAACAGCGCCTCCACCAGCGCCTTGCCCACGATACCGTAGGTCAGGTTGGTAAACCCTCCCGGCTGCAAATGTACCCCCTGCTGGATAGCGTTGTTGTATATCTCCATGCCGACAGCCATGCTGTACGACATGATGATACCGAAAATGATCCCCTGTGTTTTGTTCTTTGGCATTGCAGTTTCCTCCATAAAAATAAAAAGCGCACCGCCCGAGGGCGATACGCTTCGCAGGCACTTCTGTGCGCTACGCGTCTCTATTCTTTTACCACACCGCGGCAAAAAAGTCAACGGTTCGGAAACAGAACGCATACGTTATGTAAACCGTCATTCTCCCCTTTTCCCGTACTTTTCCCACAATCGCAGAATGGGGTAATAAAAAATCGCCCCTATGCCGCCTGCCGCCAGCAGCACCATAAACACCGTGTTCAGCACAGACAGCAGCGTATATCGCTGCAATACAGGCGCTACCGAAGCACCCACCATATCCTCCGCCCAGATCAGGTCCATATCGACCGAGGTGAACTCGCCGATCATAGCGGCGGCCACGGCGGCCCAAATGAACCGCACGGCGGCCACGCCCACCGCGCCGACGATCGCGGCGGCCAGCAGATACCTGCGGGGCTTCGGCCACGCGGCCCGCGGCGCTGCCTGGCCGGTGTCCCGTACCTCATCCAGCAGCAGATAGTCCGTGGTCACGCCGAACAGCCTGCTCAACGCGATAATATTCTCCGTATCCGGCACAGCCCCGCCCGTCTCCCTTAATTAAAGATATTGTTGGGTAAAAAAGAAAGGTCAGTCGATTT
>OHCR01000019.1_pt1 | contig 129315 bp, 118 predicted proteins | sample 1566831 | NCBI WGS metagenome assembly OHCR01 (sample SAMEA3879516, study PRJEB24766) | human gut metagenome | biome: human-associated habitat; feature: feces | place: USA | collected 1985/1987
GAGTTGGGTCTGGAATTGAAAGATACGCAGATTACACAACTCGGCCGCGCACGTCAAGTCAAAGTCACCAAAGAAAACACCATCATTGTTGACGGTGCAGGCGATAAACAGGAAATTCAGAATCGGATCGGCCAGATCAAATCTGAGATTGAAAACACTACTTCCGACTTTGACCGCGAGAAATTGCAAGAACGTTTGGCAAAACTCAGCGGCGGTGTTGCCGTTATTAAAGTCGGCGCTGCTACCGAAACTGAGATGAAAGAAAAGAAACTGCGCATTGAGGATGCACTCAACGCAACCAAAGCTGCTGTAGAAGAGGGCATCATCGCCGGCGGCGGCACTGCATTTTTGAATGTCATCGACGACGTGAAGAAGTTGCTTGGCGACGTCGAGGGCGACGAAAAGACCGGCGTTCAGATCATCGCCCGGGCCCTGACCGCCCCCGTGAAGCAGATCGCCGCCAACGCCGGCATCGACGGCTCCGTGGTGCTGGAGAAGGTGCGCTCCGCCGGCAAGAACGGCTACGGCTTCGACGCTTATAAGGAGGAGTACTGCGATATGATTGCCAGCGGCATCGTGGATCCCGCCAAGGTCACCCGCAGCGCCCTGGAGAATGCCGCCAGTGTGTCCGGCATGGTGCTGACCACCGAATCCCTGGTGGCCGACAAGCCCCAGCCCCCCGCACCGGCAGCCCCCGCACCCGACATGGGCGGCATGGGGATGTATTAATAAATTGACGCACGGGGGACACGGCGCCAGCCGCGTCCCCCGTATTTTCTCCCGGTTTTGCAAAAAAGCTGTTGACAAAGGGAGCTGAAATATGGTATAGTAACTCGTGCCTGTCGAGGATGACATGGCGGCGTAGCTCAGTTGGCTAGAGCATGCGGTTCATACCCGCAGTGTCACCGGTTCAAATCCAGTCGCCGCTACCACACCGGAGAGATGCGTCAGCATCTCTCCGGTATACCCCTCGAAAGACGGCCCGTTGGTCAAGAGGTTAAGACACGGCCCTTTCACGGCTGTAACATGGGTTCGATTCCCGTACGGGTCACCATGTCGGCACCCCGAGGGTCGCCGACAATTCGGAGGCTTAGCTCAGCTGGTTAGAGCGCCTGCTTCACACGCAGGAGGTCACTGGTTCGAGTCCAGCAGTCTCCACCAAAAAGTTCCTGATTTCGTAAGAAATCAGGAACTTTTTTCTGTTTATACTCCCAAATAGTGACGCGGCATTTCGGCGTTTTTCGCTTGACCCAAACCGTGACCCAAAAGCCGAGCGGTCAGGAAAGCACCGGAGAGGGGCGGATGGCATCATCCGTCCCTCTCCGGCTGTTTTTGTGGGCTACATGGTCTGGCTGATGACGCTGCCGATGGTGTCGGCGGCGTCACGCTTCATCCCCTCTGTGGCGTGGGTGTAGGTGCTGAGAGTGAAGCCCGCGTCATAGTGTCCCAGTGCGCCGGACAGCGTTTTGACGTCCACACCGTACTTGAGGGACAGCGTGGCGAAGGTGTGTCTGAGGTCGTGAAACCTGATGTGCTCCGCGCCGATGGCCTTCAGGATCTTCTCATGGGTGTGGCGGAAGGAGTCCGGGTCGAACATGGCGCCGGTCTTGGGCGACACAAACAGGTAGGGACTGTGTGGGTGCTTTGCGTGTTCCTCCACTGGTGCTGCCAATGTGGTGATAATAATAAACATCCAGACTCTTATCCGCCAACAAGAACAGCTTGCCATCTGCGCTTTGCAGCACACGCCACTTGATCGGCTCGGTCAGATAGTCGCCGTTTCCGTCACTGCTCTGCTTGTAATTGCCGAAATAGACGCTGCTCTTCTGTGCGCCTTTAATCTGTGCTACCGGATTGCTTTGTGCTGCTGGATCGCTTGTGGTATCCGCCGCAAATGCTACTGTCGGCACCATCGTCAGCACCATTGATCGGCCTGTGATTGGCCTTTGCAGCACGAGCAGAAGCGAATAGGCGTTGCCATGGCGAAATCCCACCAAAATGCGAAGTAAGGCCCCCGGGAATTGCCCGGGGGCCTTCACGGTTATCGTATATATTTGGAGGATGAAAAATCGGATTTATTCATCCTATGTCGTAGGCACTGCATCTAAAGAATTCAATCGTAAGGCGGAACACCGCATAAGCCAGCAAGTCTACTTTCAGGATATCCGTTTGGGGCCGATTACATCACGGACAGCATATTGTAGCGCTTCAGCAGCTGAACGTCCTCCCGGGAGATGCGCAGGTCCTGCAGAAACTCCGGTGTCTCCGGCTGGATGCTCTTGGACAGAAATACCTTGGTGGAGGTAGGCATAATGGGCCGACAGGAGATGCCGAAGCCCAGCCCCCACTTTGTTTCGGCGTTCAGATAGGAGGCGGGCAGACAGAGGAGATAGACGTCCATCTCCGTGTCCTGATTGTGGGTAACGATGTTGCTGAGGGCATCGTAGTGGCTCAGCGTACCCAGATAGGTGTTTTCACAGTTCCGGTACTGCTGATAGTCCTGAAAGTTCATGTACAGCGCTATGTCATAGGCGTTGGCGCCGGTCTTGGCCCGGATATCGATGACGCTGCGGACCAGACTGTTGTTCCGGCCGTCGAAATAGTACATATACAGCCGGTCAACGCCGCGGAAGAAGGCGGGCACGCTGTCGGCCATCAGATCTTCCACGGGCAGCGGGGCACAGTACAGCAGCTTTTCCGGCGGCACACCCAGGGCGGCCGCTACCTCGTACAGCGTCACCACGTCCATGGCGATCTGCCCGCTTTCGTACTTGGATACGGTGGCCCCGGTTTTGTGGAGCAGCGCCGCCAGCTCCACGATCTTCATTCCGCGCTTTTTGCGGTAGTATTTGATCTTCGCGCCGATCTCTTCTGTCAATGTCATGGCACTTTCCTCAAAATCAAGTTTTAGTGATTTGACCCTCTGCTTTTCAGTATAGACGCTTTTTCCGGTCCACGCAAGGGAAAATATAATTGTGAGGAAAGTTTTTCAAAAAATTCGTTCCTGAAAAGTAAGCGGCGGGCTTTGACGGGGCGCGCGGCAGCTGGTATCATAAAAATATAACAGGAAAGGAGCGATACACCATGACCTACAACTTCGACGAGATCATTGATCGGCGCAACACCAATTCCGAGAATGTAGAGGGCTGGCGGCCCTACATTTTCCACTGCGGGCCGGAGAGGGTGTTCCCCTACAAGGACGAGGAATTCATCCGGATGTGGGTGGCGGACATGGAGTTCGCTGTGGCGCCGGAGATCCTGCAGGCCATCACCGACCGGGTAGATCGGCGCATTTTGGGCTATACCCTGGTGTACGATAAGGGTTATTATGAGGCGCTGCGCGCCTGGTGCGAGAGTCGTTACGGCTGGTCCTTCCCCAAGGAGCAGCTGACGTTCTCTCCCGGCGTCATCCCGGCGCTGTACCAGCTGACGGAGGACCTGGTCAAGCCGCTGAACGGCAAGGTCCTGACCATGACGCCTGCCTACGGCTTTTTCCTCCACGCCTGTGAATACAACGGCGTAGAGCTGGTGACCTCGCCCCTGCGGGAGGAGGGCGGCCGCTTCTCTGTGGACTGGGAGGACCTTGAGGCGAAGGCCGCCGACCCGGATGTGAAGCTGCTGATGCTCTGCAATCCCCACAACCCCACCGGCCACATCTGGACCGAGGAGGAACTGCGCCGCATGGCGGCCATCATCGAAAAGCACCGGCTCTGGGTGGTGTCCGACGAGATTCACTGCGACCTGATCCGCACCGGCTTGCACCATACCCCTATGGGCAAGGTCATGCCGGACTATGACCGGCTCATCACCTGTATGTCTGCCAGCAAGACCTTTAATCTGGCGGGCCTGATGCACTCCAATATTATCATCCGCGACGCGGAGGAGCGTGCCCGCTTCCAGGACCGGGACAAGAACATCGGCGCGGTGAACCCGCTGTCCATCGCGGCCCACAAGGCGGCCTATGAGCACGGCGGCCCCTGGCTGGAGCAGCTGAAGGCCTATGTGGACGGCAACCTGGCCCTGGTGGATCAGTTCCTGAAGGAGAATATTCCCGGCGCGAAGTTCACCATTCCTGAGTCCACCTACTTCGCCTGGGTGGACCTGCGGGAGGTGCTGCCGGAGGTGGAGGACCTGCCGGACTTCTTTGCCAACAAGGCCGGTGTGCTGCTGGAGGGCGGCGACGGCCTGTTCGTGGGCAACGCCAGGGGGCATATCCGCCTGAATTTGGCCATGCCCCGTGCCACAGTGCAGATCGGTCTGGAGCGTATCGCCGAGGCCATCCGCAAGGAGAAGGCCGGCGCATAACGCCGCGGCCGCACGAATAGGCGTTGCACATCTCCTGCCTATCTGCTACAATGGCGGCAGTGTGCTGTGCGGGAGGGAAAACGCCTATGAAAAAAACGCTGGATTCCAACGCGATCAAGCTCGTCGCCATCGCGGCCATGACCGTCGACCATGTGGCCTGGTGGCTGTTTCCCGGCTATCCCCGGGCGGTGCTGCCACTGGCGATGCATATCATCGGTCGGCTGACCTGTCCCATCATGTGCTACTTTGTGGCGGAGGGCTATCACCACACCCGGGATATCCGGAAATACACGGCGCGGATGTTCCTGTTCGCGGTCATATCCCACTTCGCCTATGTGTTCGCGTCGGCGGATTTTGCCGGCTGGCGGTCGTTTATCCCGTTTTCCTCCGGCAGTGTGCTGAACCAGACCAGCGTCATGTGGTCGCTGGCATGGGGGCTGGTGATGCTGCGGGTGGTCCATGACCGGCGGCTCCGCCCGGCGGTGCAGGTGGCGCTGATCCTGCTGATCTGCCTGGTCAGCTTCCCGGCGGACTGGAGCTGTATCGCCGCCCTGTGCATCATGGCCTTCGGTACCAATCGGGGAAAGCTGAAGACGCAGGCGCTGTGGATGATGTTCTATGTGGCGCTTTACGCGGTGGTGTACGCCCTGGCGCTGGACTGGGTCTACGGCCTGGTGCAGCTGGCGGTGGTGCTGGCCGTTCCCGTGCTGGCGCTGTATAACGGGCAGCGTGGGCCATCGCCGCGGGTGAACACGGTGATGAAGTGGCTGTTTTACCTGTACTACCCGGCGCACCTGGCCTTGATCGGCTGGCTGCAAATGCAATGAGACGCAGATACCCGGCACGCCTTCGGCGCGCCGGGTATCTTTTGTTGACGTGGTCGGTTTACAGCAAGGGACGCCAGGGCGTCTCTCTGACCAGTCGTATCATCTCCCGGGCGAAGATGCCCAGAGCGCTGTCCCGACGGTACAGCACCCGCAGCTCCCAGCTGAGCTCGGGGACGTCTATGGCGTAGAAAATAAGCTTTCGCAGAGTATCCGACGGTATCCGGCCAATGAAGTAGCTGGGGACGAAAGAGGCGCAGTTTTCCAGAGAGGCGACCAGCGTGTGGTTGATGACCGGATCGCCGCAGTGGATCAGCGTGTCGGGAATAATGCTGTAATGCTGGAAAAACCGGTGGGAGGAGGCGTAGATCATCTGATTTTTGTTGTACATACAGTACTGAAACGGCGGCAGGTCCTCCACCGCCAGCGGCTGCACCAGCAGGGGCGGGTCCGCATCCATAAGATTGGCGGGACGCCGGGCGGCCAGATAGATCTTTTCCGTGGACAGGGGGATATAGCTGACGTTGGTGTCGGCGATGTGGATATGGGCAAAGGCCATGTCCAGCTGGCGGCCGGCGATTAGGGTCTGTATCTCCGCGCCCGTGGCCTCGACGACGCTCAGGGACACATTGGGGAATGTGCGGCAGAAGGAGGGCAGTATCGCGGGGAACAGGCTCTGGGCCAGATTGGCCGGCGCGCCCACAGACAGCTTGCCCCGGCGGCCCTCCGCCGCCTCCCGCAGGTCCAGCAGCAGCGCGTGCTCCTGCACCGCGGAACGGGTCAGGTACTCGTAGTACAGCTCACCGGCGGGGCTGAGCTTCAGCGGACGGCTCTTGTGGTCGAAGAGGGCCACGCCCAACTGTGCCTCCAGCTGCTGCATTCGTTTTGTCAGGCTGGGCTGTGAGATGTATAGCTGCTCGGCGGCCTTACTGATGCTCTCGGATTTCGCCACGGTCAAAAACAGCTCGTCGTTTTTGGACAACATACACAAAAACCTCCGTTAGTATTCCTGCTTTGGAATATTAGTTATATTATACCGATATTGGACAAAAAGCAATAGGCAAACTATAATGTAAGGCAAATAAAGGAAAGGTAAACGAAATCAGCAAAACAAAAGTACTTGCGTGACAAAATTTTCACATTATGAAGAAATTTGATTGACAAAAGTTGGACGATCATTGACGGACGTCTGTAAAGTAGTATTCCATTTCCTAATAACAACATGAAGAAAGCGAGGGAAAGACACATGACCAGAGAAGAGGTCCTGACGCTGCTTCCGGAGATCAAGCTGATACACAGCACCGATCTGCAGGAAAAGAGCATTACCTGCTGGCAGCAGGTGCTGGAGCTGGGCGGCTGGGACAAGAAAGGCGTGGACAAGGCGCCCCTGGCAGCGGGCATTGTGGCCGACAACTGTCCCGAGACGGGTATCGATCACTGCCGCCGGGTGGTGCGGATGTGCCAGCTGGCCTATGACGAGCTGGGCGGCTGGGCCAACGAGATCAGCAAGCTGGACCATGACACGCTGATCTGCGGCGCGGTGCTGCACGACATCGGCAAGTTCCTGGAGTATGACATCAAGGACGGCAAGGCCTGCCACAGCGAGATGGGCAAGTATTACAACCACGTGGTCAGCGGCGCGTATATCGCCAAGAGCAACGGCCTGCCCGACAAGATCGTGCACATGATCCTGGAGCACAGCGATATGCAGTCGCCGGCGAACACCTATGACTACCCTGAATTGATGATGATGAAGAAGCTGGACCATATGTGCTTCTCCATCGCGTGGATGGCGTATCCCTGCAAGTAAAGCGGGAGAGAATAACAAAACACAAAATCAGGAGGAAAAAACCATGAAAAAACTGAACGCGAAGCGTCTGGCGGCCCTGGCGATGACGTTGGTCATGCTGCTGGGCGTGCTGACCGCCTGCGGCGACAAGGCCGACACCAACAATGGCAGCGGCGACGGCGAGGGCTTCCCCACTATGACGATCCAGATCGCCCATGTGAACCCCACCACCGATGACGACCAGTACAACAAGCTGGCCACCCTGTTCGCCGAGAAGGTGACCGCGGCCACCGACGGTGCCGTGACCTTTGAGATCTGCGGCAACTCCGAGCTGGGCGGCGAGGCCGACGTGCTGACTGGCTTTGACCTGGGCACCCATCAGATGGGCATCATCACCAACGGCTCCTACGGCAACCTGTACGGGCCCTCTCTGGTGGTGGAGCTGCCCTTCATCTTCAAAGACAACGAGACTGCCTGGAACTTCCTGGATGGCGACATCATGAAGGAAGTCACCGACGGCCTGTATGACACGCTGGGCTACAAGGTCCTGGCCTGGGGCGAGGGTGGCTTCCGCAACATCCTGTCCCAGAAGCCTATCCGCACCCCCGCAGACCTGAAGGGTATGAAGATCCGCGTTCCCGGCATGGAGATGTTCATGGCCACCTTCCAGACCATCGGTGCTGCCCCCTCCGCTCTGGACTTCAATGAGACCTTCACCGCCGTGCAGCAGCACCTGATGGACGGCCTGGAGCTGCCCATCGCCAGCGCCTATACCGGCTCCTACTATGAGATCTGCGACTACTACGACATGACCGGCCACTTCTATAACGCCATCTCCCTGTCCTGCTCCAAGTCCTTCTGGGAGAGCCTGTCCCCCGAGCTGCAGGAGATCTTCCTGACGGCTGCCAAGGAGGCCGGCGCTGAGCAGCGCACCTGGCTGCAGACGGCCGCGGCCGATATGCTCTCCAAGATGGAAGATGGCGGCTGCACCATCATCGACGATGTGGACGTGGCTGCATTCCAGGAGGCCTGCGCGCCCGTGTACGAGGCCTATCGTGACAAGATCGGCAGCGATCTGCTGGATCGCGCGGTTGCCGCTGTGCAGTAAAGCTGCGGCGCATATCTGAATCGTATCAACTGACGCAGGGGGCGATGCAGAGAGCAGACAGCTCACTGCCCGCCCCCTGACGCATATAACAGGAGAAAGCTATGAAAGTCATCAAAACCATCAAGGACAAGATCCTGTTCGCCTACCAACTGGTAGCGGCGATCACGCTCGTGGTCCTTATCGCGGCCGCCGCGATCCAGGTGGTCACGCGCTATGTTATAGCACAGCCGCCCGGATGGACGGACGAATTGGCCCGTTTTGCCTTCGTGTGGTGCAGCGCCCTGGGCGCCGTGGTTGCCCTGGATAAGGGTATGCACGCCGGCATCACACTGCTGGAAGAAAAGCTGCCGGAAGCCGGCCGCCGTGTGCTGAAGATCATCTGCACCATTCTGGTGATCGCGATGGCGGCGCTGGTGGGCGTCAAGGGCGTGTCCCTGGTGAGCGTCACCGTTACGGTGCTCAGCCCGTCCCTGCACCTGTCCATGGCCGTCATCAACGTGTCCATCTGCCTGTGCGGCTTCGGTATGGCGCTGGTGGGCCTGGTGCAGCTGCTGGAGCTGCTGACCGGCGGTAAGGACGCCGCCAAGGTAGAAACCATGGAAGAGATCATCGAGGAAGGAGGTACCGCGGAATGACAGGTCTTATTATTTTCGGAAGTCTGCTGATCGGTATGTTCATGGGCCTGCCCGTGTGCTTTGCCCTGCTGGCCGCGTGCCTTATCTACCTGATCCCCTCCGGTATCCCTCTGACCATCGTGCCCCAGACCATGATCGCCGGCATGAACTCCTTCGTGCTGCTGGCGATCCCCCTGTTCACCATGACCGGCTATCTGATGGAGCAGACCAGTCTGTCCCGCCGTCTGGTGGACTTTGTGGAGGCGCTGTTCTGCCGGTCCCGCGGCTCCATGGGCGTTGTGACCATCGTCACCTGCGCCATCTTCGCCGCCCTGACCGGTTCCGGCCCCGCCACCGTGGCGGCCATCGGCGCCATTATGATGCCGGCGCTGACCCGTGCCAACTATCCCAAATCCACCTCCGCCGGCATGATCGCCGCGGGCGGCGCCCTGGGTCCCATCATCCCGCCCAGCGCCAACATGGTGGTCTATGGCGCGGCCATGGGCCTGTCCGTGTCCAAGATGTTCATCGGCGGCGTGCTGCCCGGCATTATGATGGCGATCGCCCTGTGCCTGGTGAACGTCTATCTGGCGGCCAAGTATAAGTTCGCCAAGAGCGACGTGCGCTATCCCAAGAAAGAGGTGCTGCGCCGCACGGCCCGCGCCATCCCCACGCTGGTCCTGCCGGTCATCATTCTGGGCGGTATCTACGGCGGTTACGTCACGCCCACCGAGGCGGCGGTCCTCAGCGTGCTGTACGCCCTGATCTACGGCTTTGCGACCAAGGAGATCAAGGTCAAGGTCCTGTGGACGGTGCTGAGCAAGACGGTGCTGACCTCTGCGGTGGTGACGTTCATCATCTCCGTGGCCAAGACCTTCGGCTGGATCCTCTCCAAGACCCGCCTGCCCGCCATCATCGGCGAGGCCATCATGGAGGTCATCCCCAACAAGTGGGTGTATCTGGCGGTCCTGATGGCGCTGCTGTTCCTGGTGGGCTGCCTGATGGATACGATCCCCAGCATCCTGATCCTGGCCCCCATCCTGGTGCCTGTGGGCGTACAGTTCGGCCTGGACGAGCTGCACCTGGGCGTGCTGTTCTGCATCACCCTGACGGTGGGCTTCATCACTCCGCCCTTCGGCATCAACCTGTTTACTGCGGTGTCCACCACGGGCGAATCCTACACGTCGGTGGTCAAGGGAGTTATCCCGTTCATGATCGTGATGATCATCTGCGTGCTGATCTGTGCCTTCGTCGCGCCCATCATTACCTTCCTGCCCGGCTTTATGATGGGCACATAAGCGCCCATATCCGCGATCCAAAGGAGATGTATACAAATGAAATTGGGATTTATCGGGTTCGGCGAAGCGCCGCACCACATCTCGCGTGACTTTGTGAACAGTGATGTGGAGGTCCGCGCCTTCGACGTCTCGGCAAAGGACGACTCGCCCCGCGCGCAGAAAATGCGGGAGCACGCGGCCATGGACCAGGTGACGCTGGTGACCGACATGGCGGAGCTGATTGCCTGGGGCGACGTGTTCTTCTGCTTCACCAGTGCGGACGTGGCGCTGCCCATCGCCCGTCAGGCCGCGCCGCTGCTGCGTCCGGGCCAGTTCTATCTGGACATGAACACCACCTCTCCCCAGACGAAGCGGGAGATCGCTGCGGTGTTCGCGGACAGCCAGGGCGACTTCGTGGAGGGCGCGGTCATGGCCTCCGTCCCGGTGAACGGGAGCCATGTGCCGGTCAGCGTCTGCGGCGCAAAGGCCAAAGAGGCGGCGGAGCTGCTGAACAGCCACGGCATGAAATTTACATACCTCAGCGACGATATCGGCCTGGCCTCCGCCACAAAGGCGCTTCGCAGCGTGCTGGCCAAGGGCATTATCGCCCTGGTCACGGAGACGGTGTTCGCCACGGACCACTACCATATCACCGAGGAAGTGCTGGACAAGATGAAGGTCACCATGTTCGACGAGCGTGGCTTCATGGGGTTCTGCCACTACTGCGTGGCCTCCGCCGCCATCCACAACGGGCGCTTCTGCCACGAGATGGAGGAGGTCCTCAAGACCCTGGACGACCTGGGCGAGAACAGCATCATGACCCAGGCTACGCTGAAAAAGTTTGAGTGGCTCCAGCAGGAGGGCTATGCCGCCTACTTCCCGGAGCGCGCCAAGACCTACGATGAGGTGCTGGCGGTGAAGAAAATGCTGGACGAGAAAAAAGGAGAAAAAGTAAATGTCTAATGTTGGATGCAGAATTTTTACGGAGGTGCCCCGGCCGCCCAAGGAGCTGGTGGAGCGCTTCCGCGGCCTGCCGGTGGCCAACATCGGCGACAATATGAACCGTATTTACTGCGTGGACTCCGCCATCCGTTCCATGAACGGCAAGCCCATGCTGGGCGTGGCGTACACGCTGCACCTGCCCTCCGGCGATAACCTGCTGCTGCACAAGGCCATCGAGATGGCCCAGCCCGGCGATGTACTGCTGATCTCCGCCGGCGGTCCTGAGCGCGCCTACTGCGGCGAGCTGATGATGATGGACTGCCGCAACCACGGCTTTGCCGGCTGCGCCATTGACGGCTACCTGCGGGATATCGATGAGATCTCCCACATGGACTTCCCCGTGTTCGCCCGCGGCATCACACCCCAGGGCCCCTACAAGTTCGGCCCCGGCGAGATCAACGTGCCCATCGCCTTCGGCGGTCAGGTGGTTTTCCCCGGCGATATCGTTATCGGCGACACCGACGGCATGATCTTCGTGCGCCCCAGCGAAGCGGAGGAGATCCTGGAGAAGAGCTGGAAGCAGCACGCCAAGGAGGATATGCTCCACGCCAAGTACGACGAGGGCGCCACCGTGGCCTCCTACAATGAGGAGACCCGCGAGGCCACTCTGGCGGCGCTGGGCTGCCAGGTCATCGAAGGCCAGTGGAAGTGAGGTGCCGGCCATGAGTGAAGTGCTCCGCGTAGATGCGGAAAAGCTCCAGGCCGCCGTAGCGGCGATCATGGAGAAGGAGGGCGTTGCGCCGCAGGATGCCGCCATCGTGGCGGACAGCCTGGTGTCGGCCGAGCTGACCGGCCTGCAGTCCCACGGTGTGCAGCGCGTGAAATTCTATACCGACAGCATGGAGGCCGGCGGCACGGATCCCAAGTGCCGGATAAAGACGATCCGGGATTTCCCCGGCGGCGCATTGCTGGACGCCCAGGGCGCCCTCGGCATCGTGGCGGCCTACCGCGCCATGGAGCTGGCGATCCAGAAGGCGAAGGACGTGGGCATCGGCATCGTGAATGTCCGCAATTCCAACCACTGCAGCTGCACGGCCTACTATATCCGCATGGCGGCTAAAGAGAATATGCTGGCCATCGTCAGCTCCAACGCGCCAAAGTCTATGGCGCCCTGGGGCAGCCGCGAGAAGTACCTGGGCACGAACCCCCTGGCGGTGGGCGCACCCACCCACGGCGACCCGGTGATGATCGACATGGCCACCAGCGTGGTGGCCCGCGGCAAGATCATCCTGGCTGACAAGAAGGGCGACTCCATCCCGGAGGGGTGGGCCATCGATGTGGACGGCCATCCCACCACGGACGCGGCCAAGGCCCTGGAGGGCTGTGTGCTGCCCTTCGGCGGCGCAAAGGGCTCCGGCATCGCCATGATGATCGACGTATTCTCCGGCGTGCTGTCCGGCGCGGCCTATGGCAGCCACATCCACAACCCCTTTGCCCACCCCGAGGTGCCCATGGATACGGGCCACTGCATGATCGCCATCGACATCTCCCGCTTCCAGGACCCCGAGGAATTCAAGACCACCATGGACACCTACCGCAGCGAGGTGAAGGGCCTGAAGCCGGCGGCCGGCGTGGAGGAGATCTTCATGCCCGGTGAGATCGAGTGCAACAACTACCGCAAGAACCTGAAGGCCGGTCCTCAGCTGTCCCTGGCGGTGTACCGCGAGCTGGAGGGCCTGTGCGAGAAGCTGCATATTCCCTTTGACATTCTGAAGAAATAAGCGGAGGAAACGACGATGCTGATGCTGCAAGTACGCTATACCCTCCAGGAAGGCAAGGACCCCGCCGCCTTCGTCCACGCATTGGAGCAGGCGGATATCCCGGCCCGTACCCGCGCCGAGACTGGCTGCTGCCAGTATGAGTTCTTCTATTCCGCGTCGTCGCCGAACGAGGTCCTGCTGTTGGAGGCCTGGGCGGATGAGATCGCGCAGCAGGCCCACAAGGGCACGGCCCAGTGCGCCGAGCTGCAGAAGGTCAAGGCCCAATATGTGGCCGACGTGTCCTTCAGGCAGTATACGGCGGAATGAATACGACGTACCGGGCCTCTCCTGCGAGGGAGAGGTCCGGGCATCGCGGAGGTAAGTGCGTATGAATTGCGTGATCGACAAAATGACATCGCCCCGTTCCCTGCTGATGATCCAGCGGGCGAAGGAGCTGCAGAAGAGCGACAGCTCCTATATCTCCCTGGCCGGCGGCGAACCGGACTTTGATACGCCTGCGGCGGTGACCGAGGCGGCCATCGCCAGTCTGCGCCGGGGCAACACCCATTACGTGGTGGGCCCGGGCATCCCGGAGCTGCGGCAGGAGATACAGCAGAAGCTGCTGCGGGAGAACGGCATCCAGACAGAGGCTGACCGTATTCTGGTGACGCCGGGCGGCAAGATGGCCATTTATCTGGCGGTCCAGGCGGTGCTGAACCATGGTGACAAGGTCCTGCTGCCGGAGCCGGCATGGGTATCCTATGAGTCCATCGTCATCTCCGCCGGCGCCGAAGCCGTAAAGGTTCCGCTGTCCCCGGCGGACCACTACCGGCTGACGGAGGCGCTGCTGGAGCAGCACTACACGCCGGAGGTGCGGCTCATCATCATCAACTACCCCAATAACCCCACCGGCCGCATCCTGCATCAGGACGAGGCGGAGGCGCTGTCCGCGTTCATGCAGCGCCACCCGGACGTGCTGCTGCTGTCCGACGAGGTGTACGACGCCATTGTCTATGACGGCGTGCGGTCCATCAGCATGGCCTCCTGTCCCGAGGTGGCGGACCGGGTCATTACCATCAATGGCTTTTCCAAGTTCGCGGCCATGACCGGCTGGCGCATGGGCTATCTCACCGCCCGCAGGGACATTTACGCCGCGATCTACAAGCTGTACCAGCAGAGCGTCTCCTGCATGAGCGGCTTTCTGCAGGAGGGCGCGGTGCAGGCCTTCCGCATCCCTGATGAAGTAGAGGCCATGCGCCAGAGCTACCAGCGTCGGCGCGACGCCTTTGTGGGCCGGCTCAACGCCATCCCGGGCGTGCACTGCCAGATGCCCGAGGGCGCCTTCTACGCTTGGGTGTCCTTCGATGTGGACATGACTTCCGACGAGATGTGCGACTACATTCTGGACCATGCCAAGGTGGTGGGCGTCTCCGGCGCGGCCTACGGCATGACCCAGGGCTGCTTCCTGCGCTTCTCCTTTGCCAGCGACGACGCGGCGCTGTCAGCCGCGGCCGACCGGATCGAGGCGGCCATGCGGGCATATCAACAACGATAACCGACGGAGCTTTCTTCCTGTCTTCCTCTCCCCACAAAACACCACACCCCACGGCGCTTGCGCCGTGGGGTGTGGTGTTTTGTGTCCAGCGCCGGTCTTTACTGCCTGTTTCCCGGCCGGAAGTCGCCGCTGGGCGGGGTGGGTGCGCTGCCGGGGTCAAAGCTGCCGCCGGGTATCTGACCGGGCTGACTGCCCATGCTGCCCATGCCGCCCATGCCGGTCTGTACGCTGCCGGTCTGGGCTGCGGCGGCTACCGCTTTCTGGTGACCTGGATGGAGGACGGGCGCAGCATGGCCATTTTCCTGGAATGCTATCAGGCCCGCCGTTCCGTGCGGACGGTGCTGGTGTGGTCCCTGGCGGCGGACGCGATCTGCACACTGCTGGTGCTGGGGTTGGTGGCGCTGCGGGTGTCCAACCGCTGCGAAAATGCCGGAAGCATCGATACCGGCAAGCTCTTTGACCGGTTTTACCGGGCGGACCCGGCCCGCACCGCCGGCGGCTTCGGCATCGGGCTCTCCATCGCCCGGAGCATTGCCGAGGGCCATCGCGGTGCCATCTCCGCCCGCACGGAGGGCGATACCATCACCTTTACCGCCCTGCTGAAATAAACGGGACGGGGCCGTCAGGCCCCGTCCCGTACTTTTCTGCGTTAATTCTGATAGTGTACCCGCCACGCCGTGTCCAGCGGCTGGCAGGCGAGCGCCGTGCCGTCCAGGTCGGCGCGGTGCATATCCACGGCGCACAGCTGGGCGGCGTCGTAGGTGGTGTAGTAATACACCCCGGTGTCGGCATTGCAGCAGCTGGTATACAGCGTCAGCTCGCACGCGCCGTCCTCCAGCACGCAGCAGCCCCGCTGCTGTGCCGCCGCGCCCAGAATGTGCAGGAGCTGGCTGACGCTCTCGGCCTCGCCGTCGCCGGAACGGCTGTTCAGCCGGGTAAAGGCCGTCCGTACAAAGCGGGAGGGGGAGGACAGGTCGCCGGGCAGACCCATGGCGCCCATGCCCCGACTGTATGTCTCCAGCGGCAGGGCGGGGGAGAAGCGGTTTTCCGGCGGCTGCGGGGACAGCTGGGCGTAGTCGTTCAGCCGGAACAGCTGCATGGGGAAGGGCGGCTCGTTGGTCAGCACGTCCGCCGGGTCCTCATAGACCCGCAGGCCCTCCGCCGTCTGCTCCACCGCGAAGCACTGCTCCCGGTCCGCCAGCAGCCAGTGCAGCCGGGCCGGGGGCAGCCCCGGCAGAAAGGCGTCGTCGGTGATGCGGCTCTCCGCCAGCAGGTCCCGGGCCTCCGCCGCCGTGGCGCAGCGGCCCAGCAGCCAGGGGATCAGCTCGAACTGGGCCACGTTGGCCTTGCCCGGCGCGCAGGGGCCGTATACGGCGCTGCGGACGAAGTTCAGCCCCGCCATGCACAGGCCTTTCTCGTTCACCGCGTCATAGTACAGGGGGTAGCCGTCCTGTACGGAGGCCATGCCGATCATGGCGTAGTGCCGCGTCAGGTCCGGCAGGTGCCGCATGGGCAGGGGAAAGAGCCGGGGTGTGATGACCACCTGCTCGCCGAAGCCGCGCTCATAGTCCAGATTGCGCCCGAAATAGAAGCATTTTGTCTTGTATGTGGCCGCAGTGCACATGGGCCGGGACCTCCTTTTATTCGTTATCCGCCGGCTCGGCGGGGTACTGCCGCTTCAGGAAGGAGAGAAAATACCGGACGGCGCTGTTGGCCGGCGGCGGTGTCTTCACCGCCGCGCCCAGCCGGCGTGACAGCGGCTCCGCCAGCGGGAGCACCCGCACCTGGCCCTCATAGCCCGCCAGAGAGAAGGCGGACAGCACCGACACGCCCAGCCCCGCCGCCACCATGGACAGTATGGCCGCGTCGTCCGACGCCGTGACCTCCAGCCGTGGTGCCTCCGGCGGCAGCAGGCGCGCCACATACTGCTCCGGGCAGGAGAGAAACGTCTCCTGCAGCAGGCGCTCCAGGGGGATGACGTCCTCCGTCCAGGGGAAGTCCGGCGGCACCACCGCCACCAGCGGCGCGTCCGTCAGCGGCGTCCAATAGAAGCCCTTGCCGCAGGTCTCCTCCACCAGGGCCAGCTGCACCCGTTCCTCCTCCAGCGCCGCGGCCAGCTCATAGCCGCCCACCAGCACGTCGATCTTGATCTCCGGGTGCAGTTTGCGGAACTTCTGCAGCAGCGCCGGCAGCCGTGCCCGGGCAATGCTGGCAAAGCAGCCGATCCGCAGCACGCGGTTGTGGGCCTCGCCCTGGGCCGCCGCCTCCCGCCGCAGGGTCTCACTGGCGCGCAGATAGTCCTGTATATAGGGCAGCAGGTGCTCGCCCTCCTCCGAGAGCCGGACGCCGTGGCTGCTGCGGGTGAGCAGGGTACAGCCCAGCTCGGCCTCCAGCTTGTTCACCATGTGCGTCATGGCGGACTGGGTGTAGCCCAGCTGCGCCGTCGCCTTTCCAAAGCTGCCGCACTGCACTGCCGTCAGCAGCGCCCGCAGCCGTTTGTCATCCATAGGGGCCTCGCTTTCTGTACAAATTGGACAAAATTGCAACGATTATTTTTAACTATATCACAAGAGCTGTCGCCGTTCAATGCCATAAACGTAAACTTTCCACCAACGATTTGGAAAATGCGGTAAACGTTTTTATACGCCATCAAAATTTTTCATGTGCCGTTCGATAAGCGTCATTTCCGTAATGATGAAAAGCATGATACGCTATATGCACAGGATGCAACGCGCTTTAAAGCGCGAGACCGCACCGGCGCGCCGCAGTCGGCGGCGTGGGAACAAGAGAAGAGAAATGGAGAAATCAGAATGATCGGACAGAGGAAAAACACCGCGGCAGATATCGTTGTCGTGGGCTTTGCGCTGTTTTCCATGTTTTTCGGCGCGGGCAACGTGATCTTCCCGCCCTTTTTGGGCATGGAGGCCGGCAGCCAGTGGCTGACGGGCTTTTCCACCTATTTCATTGCGGATATCGGTCTGGCGATGATGGGTATGTTCGCCCTGCTCCGCGTGGGCAGCAGCGAGAAGGTACTGGAACGGGCGGGCAGAGTCCCCGCCGAGATCCTCATGTGCGCCATCATTCTGTGTATCGGCCCCATGGTGGCCATCCCCCGCACCAGCGCCAGCACCTATGAGATGGCCATCGCGCCCAACCTGTCCGGCGTATCGCAGGTGGTGTTCTCCGTGGTGTTCTTCGCGGTGATCCTGGCTCTGTGCATCAAGGAGTCCGCCGTGGTGGACATTGTAGGCAAGGTGCTCACGCCGCTGCTGCTGGTGGGCCTGTTCGCCATTATTATCAAGGGTGTGATCACACCGCTGGGCGACATCGCGCCCCTGGCGCAGATCGACAACGTGGCCGTCACCGGCATCAAGGTCGGCTACCAGACCATGGACGCGCTGGCGGCACTGCCCTTCGGCATCATCGTGCTGCAAAGCGTCACCGCCAAGGGCTATCAGCGGGGCCGGAGCCAGCTTCGCGTGGTGGGCGGCGCCGCGCTGCTGGCGGGCGTGCTGCTGCTGGCGGTGTATATGGGTCTGGCCTATCTGGGCGCCACCGTGTCCGCGCAGTACACCTCCTCCATCGGCCGCGCGGCCCTCATCATGGCCATCGTAGAGGCGTTGATGGGCAAGACCGGCATGGTGATCTTCGGCGTGGTGGTGGGCCTGGCCTGCGTCACCACGGCCATCGCCCTGACCAGCTCCGCCGCGGCGTATTTCACGGAGCTGTGTCGCGGGAAGATCAGCTACAAGGTGTTCGTGACGGTCATCTGCGTGTTCAGCGCCGTGGTGTCCAACCTGGGCCTGGACCGTATCGTGGCCGTGGCCGCGCCGGTGCTGGATATAGTATATCCCCCCACGCTGGTGCTTATTTGCGTCTCCCTCATCATACCCAAGGTCCACGACTTTGTCAGCCGGGGCGCCGCGCTGGGCGCACTGCTGACCAGCGTGCTGTGCACCCTGCACACCTGCGGTGTGAAGCTGCCGCTGGTGGAGGCCCTGCCGCTGTATGATCTTGGCCTGAGCTGGTTGCTGCCCGCCGCCGTGTTCGGCCTTGCCGCCCAGCTGCTGACGCTGCTGCCCGGCGTCCGCTGTGCGGAGAAGCCCGCCCGCCGCGCCAGCGAAAAGCATTAAATCGCTTCCTCCGGGCGGGGCCGTTCTTACCCCACGGTCCCGCCCTTCTCTCCTATATTTATTATATACCGGCGGCTGTCTGAAACAGTCTACCGGCGGGATCGGCTTGACAAGAGCAGGCGTTTGCCGTACAATAAACACGCTGCTGACGTCGAAAGTACGCTTGAGACGGAAGATGCGCCATAGGTTCTGCGCCCGCGAAGCGGGCGCTGTGGTCGTGTCGCGGTGGCGGCGCGGCTTTTTTATTTGGCCGCGGATCTTACGACGGGAGGTTTTGCTATGGAAACACGGGTGGCGGTCATTGCGGTCATCGTAGAAAATGAGGACGCAGTGACGGAGCTGAACGCGCTGCTGCATCAGTACGGCGCATATATCATCGGGCGAATGGGCGTGCCCTACCGCGCCCGGGGCGTGAACATCATCTCCGTGGTGCTGGATGCGCCGCAGGACGCGATATCCGCCCTCAGCGGGAAGATCGGGCGGCTGGAGGGTGTAAGCGCCAAAACGCTGTACTCCAACGTGATCACACCGATAGAAGACAGATAGGCATGCTGCACGACAGCTTTGTATAAGAGACCGTATCACGGAAAGGAGAAAACAACATGAAAAAAATGATATCCCTGCTGCTGGCGCTGGCGCTGGCATTGACGCTGTGCGCCTGCGTAACGCCGAAAACGCCTATGCCCATTGAGGATGGCGACAAATCCGCCGCCCAGCCGGTCACTGTGCGGTTGGGCGGGCTGAAGGGCCCTACCTCCATGGGCATGGTAAAGCTGTTTGACGATGCGGACAACGGCCTGGGCCAGAACGCGTATACGTACACCATCGCGGCCAGCGCCAATGAGCTGACGCCCCAGCTGGTGCAGGGCGAGCTGGATGTGCTGGCGGTGCCGGCCAACGTGGCGGCCATCCTGTACAACCAGACGGAGGGCGGCGTGGTGCTGCTGGCCGCCGGCACACTGGGTGTGCTGTACATGGTGGAAAAGGGCGGCGAGACGGTGACGGACATTGCCTCGCTGAACGGCAAGACCATCTACGCCACCGGCAAGGGCGCTACCCCGGAGTACGCGTTGACCTATCTGCTCTCGCAGCACGGGCTGACTCTGGGTGAGGACGTACAGGTGGAGTGGAAGAGCGAGCCCACGGAGATCGTGGCCCTGATGGCGGAACAGGACAACGCCGTGGCCATGCTGCCCCAGCCCTTTGTCACCGTGGCGCAGAGCCAGGTGGAGGGTCTGCGTGTGGCGCTGGATATGAGCGCCGAATGGGATGCGCTGGACAACGGCAGCCGCCTGATCACTTCGGTACTGGTGGCCCGCAAGGCATTTGCTGATGAGCATCCTGCGGCGCTGGCGGCCTTTTTGGAGGACTACGCCGCCAGCACGGACTACGCCAATGAGCACCCGGCCGAGGCCGCTGTGCTGGTGGAGAAATATGGCATCGTCAAGGCCGCCGTGGCGGAGAAGGCGCTGCCCCAGTGTAACCTGGTATGTATTACCGGCGTGGATATGAAGGTCGCCGTGGGCGGCTATCTGCAAACACTGTATGACCTGAAGACGGAGGCCGTGGGCGGCGCCATGCCCGGTGACGGCTTCTACTGGATGGGCGCATGAGCACACCTGCGGACAAAAAAATAAAGACCTGGCAGCGTGCCGGCGCGGTGGTGCTGGCCCTGTCGGTCTGGCAGGCGGCCTCCTGGGCCGTGGACTCGGCACTGCTGCTGCCGGGACCGGTAACGGTGCTGGGGCGGCTTTGTGCCCTGGCGGTGACGTCGACCTTCCGGCGGGCGGTGGCGTTCAGCTTTTGCCGTATCGCCGGCGGCTTTGCCCTGGCGCTGGTGCTGGCCTTTGTGCTGGCGCTGGCGGCGGGACGCTGGCCGGTGGTGGAGGTGCTGCTGCGGCCCTATGTGCTGGCCATCAAGGCGGTGCCGGTGGCGTCGTTCATCATCCTGGCACTGATCTGGATGCGGACATCGGCGCTGCCGCTGTTCATCTCATTCCTGATGGTCTTCCCCATTCTGTACACCAACGTGCTGGCGGGCCTCCGCAGTGCGGATGGCCAGCTTCTGGAAATGGCCCGGGCCTTCCGGGTGCCCTGGCGGCGGCAACTGCACAGCATCCTGCTGCCGGCGGTGGAGCCGTTCCTGCTGGCGGGCTGCGCCGCGGCCCTGGGCATGAGCTGGAAGGCCGGTGTAGCGGCCGAGGTCATCGGTGTGGTGGCCGGCTCCCTGGGCGAGAGACTGTACGACGCGAAGATCTACCTCCAGACCGCCGACCTGCTGGCCTGGACCGCAGTGATCGTGGCGCTGAGCGCCCTGTTTGAGAGACTGGTGCTGGCCCTGCTGCGGCGGGGCTTCCGTCGGCTGGAAAGGGGGTGCGGCACATGAACGCGGCACATCTGTACAAGCGCTTCGGCGATAAGGTCGTGCTGGAGGACGTGAGCCTGACCGTCCCGGACGGGGCGGTGGTGTGTCTGATGGCCCCCTCCGGCCGCGGCAAGACCACACTCCTGCGCTGTATCGCCGGGTTGGAGATGCCGGACAGCGGCACCGTCACCGGCGTGCCGGAGCGATTGGGATTCGTGTTTCAGGAGGACCGTCTGTGCCCGCAGCTGGACGCCGTGGAGAACGTGCGTCTGGTCACGGGCCGGGCCATGTCCCGGCCGGATATCGAGGCGCACCTGCTGGAGCTGGGATTGGCGGACTGCCTGGACCAGCGGGCGGCGGAACTGTCCGGCGGACAGCGGCGGCGGGTGTCCATTGCCCGGGCAGTATGTTATGGGCCGGAGCTGCTGCTGCTGGATGAGCCCTTCAAGGGCCTGGACGGTGCGGCCCGGGACCGGACGGCGCAGTATCTTCTGCGGCACCGGAACGGCGCGGCGGTGCTGTGCGTCACCCACGACCGGGCGGACGCCGCGGCCCTGGGCGCAGAGATCGTGGAAATATGAAAAGAGACGGCATCTGCCGTCTCTTTTTGCTTTATCTGATCTGCCCGTTGCCGCGGATGACGTATTTATACGTGGTCAGCTCGTCCAGCCCCATGGGGCCCCGGGCGTGGAGCTTCTGGGTGGAGATGCCCATCTCGCAGCCCAGACCGAACTCGCCGCCGTCGGTAAAGCGGGTGGAGGCATTGACATACACGGCGGCGCTGTCCACCCCGTTGACAAAGGCCTCGGCGTGGGCGGGGTCTTCGGTGACGATGGCCTCGCTGTGGCCGGTGGAGTGGGCGGCAATGTGAGCGATGGCCTCGTCCACGCTGTCCACGATCTTTACGGCCAGGATATAGTTCAAAAACTCGGTGTCGAAGTCCCGTTCGCCGGCGGGCGTTCCGGGGATGACCGCCGCGGCGCGCTCGTCCAGCCGCAACTCCACGGAGACCTTGCCTGCGGCGGCTCGGTCATCCACCAAGCGCTTTTTCAGCCGGGGCAGGAATTCCGCCGCCACCGCGCTGTGTACCAGCAGCACCTCTTCGGCGTTGCACACGGAGGGACGGCTGGCCTTGGCGTTTTCCACAATGTTCAGGGCCTTGCTCAGATCGGCGCTCTCGTCCACATACACATGGCAGATACCGGTGCCCGTCTCGATGCAGGGCACGGTGGCGCCGGTCACGCAGGCCCGGATCAGTCCCGCGCCGCCCCGGGGGATCAGCAGGTCCACCAGACCCTTGGCGGTCATGATGTCCGCGGCAGACTGGTGGGTGGTGTCGTCCACGATGTTCAGAATGTCCGGGTCGCCGCCCTCGGCGGCGATGCCGGCCTTCAGCGCCTGCACGATGGCGCGGGCGGTACGGTAGGCCTCCCTGCCGCTGCGGAGTACGCAGACATTGCCGGATTTCAGCGCCAGGGCCGCCGCATCTGAGGTAACGTTGGGGCGGCTCTCATAGATAATGGACACCAGCCCCAGAGGGACCTGTACCTTCTGGATGACCAGGCCGTTGGGGCGGCGCACCTCGGACAGCACACGGCCGGTGTGGTCCGGCAGGGCGGCAATGGCCCGCACGCCGTCGGCCATGCCCGCCAGTCGGTCATGGTCCAGCCGCAGCCGGTCCAGCATCACATCGGAGATATGCCCCCGGGCATCGCTCATGTCGGCTTCATTTTCCGCCAGAATAGCGCCCTCATGGGACAGAAGACTGTCGGCCATGGACAGCAGCAGGGCGTTTTTGCCTGCCTCGTCCAGGACGGCCAGTCCGCCCCGGGCGGCGCGGGTCTTTTTCAGAATATCGATAGTGGTCATGGTTCACTTCTCCTTTGCCAGAAATCGGGTGCCCACAGGCTTTCCGCCCACGATGTCGTACAGCAGGGCGGGCTTGCTGCCATTGGCGATGACCATCTGGCAGCCGACCTCGGTGACGATTTGCGCAGCCTTCAGCTTGGTGGCCATGCCGCCTGTGCCCAGATTGCTGCCGCTGCCGCCGCCCAGAGCGAGAATGTGCTCGTTGATGGACGGCACCACGGGGATAAGCTTCGCGGCGGGATCCCTGTGGGGATCGCCGTCATACAGGCCGTCGATATCACTGAGCAATATCAGCAGGTCGGCGTGTACCGCCGCCGCCACGATGGCGGAAAGCGTGTCGTTCTCGCCGATGGTGTTCTCCACGCCCACCTCGTCGGTGGCCACGGTGTCGTTTTCGTTGATGACAGGCAGCGCCCCCAGCTCCAACAGGCGAAAAATGGTGTTCCGCATATTACGGCTGCGCTGCTCGTTCTTTACATCCTCGCCGGTGAGCAGCACCTGTGCCACTGTGTGGTTGTACTCGTTGAACAGCTTGTCATAGGTGTACATCAGCTCGCACTGGCCCACGGCGGCGGCCGCCTGCTTCGTGGGCATATCCTTAGGTCGTCCCGGCAGGTTCAGCTTGCCCACGCCCATGCCGATGGCGCCGGAGGAGACGAGAATGATCTCGTGCCCGGCGTTTTTCAGGTCGCTCAGGACCTTGCACAGGCCCTCCATCCGCTGGATGTTCAGCCGTCCTGTGGCGTGGGCCAGAGTAGAGGTGCCGACTTTTACCGTGATACGCATAGAAATGCCCCCTTCGGGAAAAGAATTTGGAGCCATTATACTACGAAACCCCGGGGATGAAAAGAAAAATTTTCCCTTGACAGGAGGGAGAACATCGTGATATGCTAACTGTACTAACACGCATAATACACTTGACACAGAAAGGAGCGTGTGCGATATGATCGTGCTGGATTACCGGGACAGCCGTCCCCTGTACCAGCAGGTGAAGGACAGCCTGCGGCGCATGATGCTGACAGGGCTGCTGGAGCCAGACGAAAAGCTGCCCTCCGTGCGCTCTCTGGCTACGCAGCTGGCCATCAACCCCAACACCATCCAGCGGGCTTACGCGGAGCTGGAGGCGGAGGGGTACATCTACTCTGTGGCGGGCAGAGGGAGCTTTGTCTCCGCCGGGGACGGCGAGCATCTGCGGCGCATCGCTGAACTGACGGGGCGGCTGGTCCCGCTGCTGGAGGAGCTGAAGAGCCTGGGCTATACCCGGGAACAGCTGCTGGTACTTTGGGAAGGAGGAGAGGGTAAATGATCGAGGTAAAAAACGTCGTCAAGACCTTTGACGGCTTCCGGGCGCTGGACGGCCTGACCATGACGGTGCCCCACGGCGCGGTGTACGGTCTGGTAGGGCCAAACGGCGCGGGGAAATCCACCATCATCCGCCATTTGGCGGGCATCTACCGGCAGGACAGCGGCGACGTGCTGGTGGACGGTCAGCCGGTATATGAGAACACCGCCGTGAAGAGGCGTATGGCCGTTATCGGCGACGACTGGTACTATTTCCCCCAGAGCGGCATCCGGGAGATGGCAAGGTTCTATGCAGGGCTGTATCCCGCCTTCAGCTGGGAGCGCTACCACAAGCTGAAGGAGGTCTTCCCGCTGGACGAAAAGCTGATGCTGCGCCGCATGTCCAAGGGTATGCAGAAGCAGGCGGCCTTTTGGCTGACGGTGTGCTGCATGCCGGAGTACCTCATTTTGGACGAGCCGGTGGACGGCCTTGACCCGGTGATGCGGCGGCAGGTGTGGTCGCTGCTTCTGGGCGACGTGGCCGAGCGGGGCACCACGGTGCTGGTCTCCAGCCACAACCTGCGGGAGCTGGAGGACGTGTGCGACCACGTGGGCATCCTGAACCATGGCAAGGTGCTGCTGGAGCGTAGTCTCAGCGACCTGCAGGACAACACGGTAAAGCTGCAGGTGGCCTATCAGGGCGTTACCGAGCCGCCGCTGCCGGCGGAGCTGAACATCCTGCACCGCAGCCACGTGGGACGGGTGTACACCTATATCGTCCGGGGCAGCAGTCAGGAGATCATGCGCCGGATGCAGATCACCGAGCCGGTGCTGCTGGAATCCATCCCGCTGACGCTGGAGGAGATATTCATTTACGAGCTGGGAGGTGTGGATTATGCCGCGAAAGACATCCTTCTGTAACGCCGCGCTGCTGCGCAGCGATATAAAGCGCTACTGGCCGCTGCTGTTTTTGTATGTGGCCGTGTGGGTGGTGATACTTCCAATGCAGATACTGTCGGCGAGCCGGGAGTGCGACGGCGTGGCGGAGGGCATCATGACCGTGCTGCAGCTGCGGCAGCACAACGTCATCATCCAGTCCATACCCGCCTCCGTGGTCATGTCCCTGCTGTTCGGCTGCTTTGCGGCCATGGCGGTGTGGTCGTACCTGATGTCCGGCCGCACCGTGGGACTGATGCACGCCCTGCCGGTGACACGGACACAGGCATTTTTCTCCCACGTCCTCTCTGCGCTGGGAGCGCTGACGGCGGGGAACGTGCTGATCTTCCTGCTGACCGCTCTGTGCAGCGCCGGCTTCTCCTACGTGGACTGGGCGGCGCTGGGCACGTGGCTGCTGCTGACGGAGCTGATGGCGCTGTTCTTCTTCGCGCTCGGCTCCCTGTGCGCCATGGTCACGGGATGGCTGCTGGCGGTGCCGGTGCTCTACGGCGCGATGAACGTCATCGCCCGCCTTCTGTACGCGGTGATAAGCACGATGACGCAGATGTTTTACTTCGGCTACAGCAACAGCGACATTCCGGAGTTCATCACCTGGCTGACGCCGGTGGGTCGGATCTGGGATGCCGTGGCCAACGGCGGCGCCCAGCCCATCGAAGTGCAGTTCCGCGAGCCCATCGGCACCCAAAGCTATCAACGCGTCCAGCTGCCGGCCTCCGCCTTCTCCACCTGTATCATCTACGCTGCGGTGGGCATCGCACTGCTGGCGCTGGTGTGGTGGCTGTATAAAAAGCGCCCCAGCGAGACGGCCGGCGACGCTATGTCCTTCCGGTGGCTGCGCCCCATCGCCCGGTGGAGTATCGGTCTGTGCGGCGGTCTGGGGCTGGGTCTGTTCCTGCGCTATACCGCCTTTATTGATGGCGGCTTCGCCTGCCTGCTGATCTGCCAGCTGGTCATGGGCGTGATCTGCTTCTTCGCCGCCCAGATGCTGCTGCAAAAGAAGTTCCGCATCTTCAACAAGCGCTGGTGGCTGGAGACGGCGGCCATGGTGCTGGTGCTGGCGGCGGTGACGGTGTGCGTGAAGCTGGACATCACCGGCTATCAGCACCGCGTGCCGGACGCAGATGACGTGACCTCCGTCCGCTTCAGCGCCAGCTATGCGGATTTCACCGCCGATGATCCCGCAGCGGTGGAGAGCGTGATCTCCCTCCACCGCGCCATTCTGGAGCAGTACGATGAGACAGGCGAAAGGCTGGAGAACCAAACCTATCTGGACACGGAGGGCGGCCCGACCACCTGCTATGTGCGTGTGGACTACCAGCTGCGGAACGGCACGAGTCTGCGTCGTGAGTGGAGCGTATCGATCGTCAACGGCTCCGATATCCACCGGCTGCTGACCCAGCTGGTGAACCGCACCGACTGCCGGGAATCCCTTATGGGTCTGGATGTCCTGCGGAAATATGGCGGCGTGAGCAACGTGGCGGGCGGCTACGTCAGCCAGTACGAGACCGGCGCGTTTGCGGATCTGACCCGCCAGCAGGCGCAGGATCTGGTGTCCCATGCGCTGGCGGACGTCGCCAACAGCCGCACACCCATCGACCCCCTGCGCGGCGGTATGTACAGCAGCACCAACCTTGACATTGAGATACGCATGAACACCAACGGAAAAACCGTCTCCCTTTCCCTCAGTGTCCCCGACTTCGCCGTGGAGACAAGGGCGTTCCTCGACGCGCTGGAATTCGAGGAGCCGGTGGACGGCACCTATGATAGCTCCACCGTGGCCGTGGACGAGATACTGTACGACTGAGCAGATGCGTCAGGCCCCCGGCGGAGCCGGGGGCCTGACGCTATACATGAAAGCAGTCCCCCGGCAAGGCCGGGGGACTGCTGCTGTTTACTCGTTGGTGTAGTTGTCGAAATAGCCCTGAATGTAGACGATGGGGGTGCCCTTGTCACCGGAGCCGCTGGTCAGGTCGCACAGGGAGCCGATCAGGTCGGTGAGGTTCCGGGGCGTGGTGCCCTCGGACACCATGTTGCCCACCAGAGACTTCTTGGCGTCCTTGGCCTTGATCTTCTCGGAGATGGCGTTCTTCAGCTCCTCGCCGCTGAGGTCGGCGAACTCCTTGTCCGCCAGATACTTCAGCTTCAGCTCGTTGGGCGTACCAACCAGACCGCTGGTATAGCCGGGAGCCACCACGGGGTCAGCCAGCTCCCAGATCTTCCCGGCGGGATCCTTAAACGCGCCGTCGCCGTAGACCATGGCCTCCACCCGCTTGCCGGTGGCGTCGCTCATCGCCTTGCCGATGGCCTCCGCCACCGCCTTGGCGTCGCGGGGAAACAGCTTCACGCGGTCGTCGTCCGCCTTGTTGCTGCCCAGCAGGCCGTACTGGGCGTTGTAGCCGCTGCCGTCCACGGGCGCGGTCAGCAGGTCGTCCAGACCCAGCACCACCTTGGCACCGGCGGTGGTCAGCAGACGCTTGCTGCGCTGGCGGCTGTGGATGTCGCAGGTGATCACCGTGTCGGTGTAGGGCAGGATGGCGGTGACGCGGTTGGCGAACACGATCTCCGCCTGGGCACCGGCCTCCTCGATGATGGACTTGTAGTAGTCCACATAGTCCACACCGGTAAAGGGATGCACCACCTGACCGAAAGCCGCGCGGAACTGCGCCAGCGACAGCACATCGTGCCACGGGTCGATGCCGGCCTCGTCCAGCTGGTCCAGACTCACCAGATGGTTGCCCACCTCGTCGGAGGGATAGCTCAGCAGCAGCACGACCTTCTCCGCGCCCATGGCGATGCCACGCAGCAGCAGGGAGAAGCGGTTGCGGCTGAGGATGGGGAATGCCACGCCCACGGTCTTGCCGCCGGTCCTGGCGCGGACGTCCTCGGCGATCTGCTCGCAGGTGGCGTAGTTGCCCTGGCAGCGGGCTACCACGGACTCGGTCACGGCCACCACGTCGCCGTCGCGGGCAGTGATGTCGTTTTCACTGAGTGCGTTCAGAACCGTGCTGACGGTGATGTCCACCACGCTGTCGCCCTCGCGGAAGATGGGGGCGCGCACGCCCCGGACCACGGTACCCAAAGTTCTGCTCATAGCGGAAGCCCTCCTGATATAATTAAGGTGTTGTGTTGAAATCGTCAAAGGCAGCGCAAACGCGCAACAGAAAATAGTATATCACAAAATAAACATAAGTAAAATACATATAATTGATATCTGCATTTTGATTAGCTAATGATGCGGCTGGCGCAGAAATTCCTCTTGCTTTTTCGCGGGGAATGTGTATAATAGTGAGGTACGCAAGTGAATACGGGCTTGTAGCTCAGCTGGGAGAGCAAGCCTGACATACCGCAACCATACAATTTCATATTCGGGCTTGTAGCTCAGCTGGGAGAGCGTTCGGTTCGCATCCGAGAGGTCGAGGGTTCGAATCCCTTCAGGTCCACCAAAATGAAAACCGTCCGAAAGGGCGGTTTTCATTTTGCCGTGGGCCTGCGGGAGTCGAAGTTTATCCCCCCTTGCGGGGGAAATCCCTTCAGACCTACCAGGCATTCAGAACCATCTGGAAATTGGATTATTCTGAATTTTCCTTTCGGTTGAAGAAAACAGCTACTCTCGTTTATGCAAAATCAGAAGCACTCGACTATTACATAAGTCAAGTGCTTCTGATTTATTTAAATACTATTCAGTAGTCTCTCCATAAGGACCTATGAATCTGAATCCGTTTCTATGAATCATGTGGTCTGGATTAGTGACAATCCAAACCTCAGTCTCCCATGCAAGATCTTCCTTGCAGTTGCGAAATGCGTCGTTGCTCTCAAACGCAGTAATGTAAATGCATTTATCTGCACATTCTCCCATCATCTGTTCAAGTTCATATTTTCGCTCTGCCGTAATTGGATTTGAAGTATGATAGGCTTCAATCAAGTAAATCCAATCTTTTTCCGCTGAATACGCAACAATGTCAGGAAGCTTGCCTTGTGACAAATCTTTGATTCCAAGCTCTGCAAGCTTTTCTTTTTCATTTATGACACCATATTTGTTGTCTGAGTCTCCACAATAAAGCAACGTCGCTCCATAACCGAAACGGGGCAGGAACTCAGTAATAACTTGTTGCTGTATCAAGTTATGTTCCCCATCTTTTAATTGGAACTCTTTTCCATCCGGCATTTTTACATTAATCATAGGGATATTTCTTGTCTGTGCCAGCCTTTCCCGATATGTTTTGTGGGTCTTATTAAAAATTTCAACCTGTTTCTCCCAATCTTTCTGCCCGAATTTGCTGATAATCCGAGCGTACTCTGTGCTAATTCTGTACCCACGAGTTGCATCGCTTAGATTAGACTCTGGCTTTGACCGTTCTACGATTCCACCAATCAACAACTTACTAAAACCATCTCGGAGAACATAGTCATAGGAACCCTTGCTCATATTTTCCTCAAGATATGTATTGTAAAACTCTACGCATTGCTTTGTAGTAATACTATAACCAGAGTTTGTCGATTTGACTTTTCTCCACTCTTTTGAGGTCTTAACATCGCCTGCGGCTAGCAATGCCATGGCTAACTTCTCTTTATCTCGCCCAGTTAAGCCTTCCAAAGGAATCCCAAGCTGATCAATAATAAAAAGTGCCTCTCTTATCAAAGTCTGGACAGCAAGATCTTTTTCTTGAAAAGATTTTTTTCCTTTTTGCTTTCTTGTTATAAGCTCGGGCAAATTATATCGGTCCATCCCTTTTTGGTGTCTCCCTTCTAAATAATCAACGACTGCCAGCGCCATTTTATATGCAAATATAGGAGGAACAGCATTTCCGATTTGTGTGTATTGACTTTCTTCAGAACCACAAAATTCAAACCAATCCGGAAATCCTTGTAGCCGTGCAGCTTCTCGCACTGTAATCCTTCGACGCCGCCCGTCCGACAACTTGATCCTGTGCATATCGCTAGTTGCGCCAGCAAGATTACGACAAGTCAAAGTGCGCGCAGGGCGATCCATGTGCAAATCTCTTGGAGTCCTACATTTGGATGCTGCCTCATATTTTGCGATATACTCGTCCATCGCAGGAGTCAAAAAAATAGCATTATCAGGTATATCTGTAGCTAATGCGCCCAATGCTTCTCCAGCGCTTATAACATAGTCATTCGGCTTCGGAAACTTAAACCCGCCGTGATGCCCGACAATAACCATTCTTTCTCTACTTTGAGGAACATCGAATTTTACAAGTTGAAAAGTTCTATGTTCGACTATGTACCCCAATTTCTTGCATTGGTCAATTATCGACTGAAAATACGAAGTACTTTGTTCAGGTAGCCCCTTAACATTTTCACACATCCATAAATCGGGTTGAACTTTTTTTACCGCTTCGATAAAAGCCGGAAAGCCATTTCTATCATCAATTTGTCCTTTCCGCTTCCCTCGCCTGCTAAAGGGTTGACAGGGAGGCCCCCCTATAAGAACACTCGCTCTAGGAAATTCAGTATCTTTTGTAATTATCTCTTGATGACACTCAGAACGAAGATTCTTTCTGTAGGTGTCACAACAATCTTCAACCATTTCATATCCTACGGTTTTTATCCCCGCAGCTTCAAATCCTAAAGACAGTCCGCCACAGCCTGCAAACAAATCTATGGCGCAATATTTGGAAGTTGGGGGGATTTTTATGGTATTATTTAAATACTCAATAAAATTATCATATCTCTTGGGCATATGTCCCTCCCCTTTCTCTTTTATAAAAATAGCCAACAATAGAAATTTACTCTTTTTGCATTATGCATACGATTAACTAATCGACTATTTTTAATTATACTTCATTCTTTTTTAAATTGCAAATAGAAGCTTATTTATAAGCCGTGGGCTCTCATACAGGAAAAGCTGGTCTTGTCACGTATCTCACGCGGTATGCGCCCGTGCTACGCCACATGATTTTTATATCGTCGCATGAAGAAAGCACTTCCGCCCTGCGCTTGCAGGAGGGAAGTGCTTTCTCGGCCCAAGAATACACACCATTTTTCGCGGTGGTCATATTTTTATATGCTTTTTTCGATTTTGTTCTGCTATAATTTCGGCGGCTAAAAGTGCGCCATGCGGCAGAGCGTTCGGTTCGCATCCGAGAGGTCGAGGGTTCGAATCCCTTCAGGTCCACCAAAATGAAAACCGTCCGAAAGGGCGGTTTTCATTTTGCCGTGGGCCTGCGGGAGTCGAAGTTTATCCCCCCTTGCGGGGGAAATCCCTTCAGGTCCACCAAAATAAGCCACCCGCAGGGGTGGCTTTATTTTTGCTGCGCCCTGCCAACGCGCTGCCTCACTGTGCGTCCTGTTGCGCTTTGCCCCGCGCTGTGGTATACTGCACATAGCTATCCCCACATCGCCTTCATAAAGGAGGACTGCCTGTGTCTACAATGTTGGAGCGCCGCTACCGGCGGCAGCACCTGAACTGTGTGCGGCACATCACCCTGGACCCCAAGGGCCGGGGCGTGGTGCGTATCCACATGATCCCACCCCGTGAGGACGCGGAGAACGCGCCCTTTCTGCTGCTGCTCAACGGCAGCAAGCTGGTGCCCCTGAACCTGAGCTGGGCCATCCTGCTCTCCTGCTTCATGGACCGGCTGGAGCCCTTCGCCGGGCTGGAGATCACCGAGAGCGACTGGAACGCCATGGCTGCCGGCGCGGTGGCCCGGACCCATAAGGTCTACCCCTTCACGTCCAAGGAGCGTCTGGCGGAGGACCTGCAGATCATGATAGAGTCCCTGGTGGCCATCGCCCGGGGACAGGCGCCGGAGGCGGAGGTCGCGCCGCTGACGCTGGGGGAATACGCCCCCGAGATGACCGCGCCCCACCGTATGGACCTGATGGTCAGCGCCATGACCCGTGACGGCGCATGGCGCTGCAACCAGAAGTGTCTGCACTGCTATGCAGCGGGACAGCCCCTGTCCGACACACCGGAGTTGACCACCGCCCAGTGGAAAGAGATTTTGACGAAACTGCGCGCGGCAAATATCCCCCAGGTGACGTTCACCGGTGGTGAGCCCACCCTGCGCGCCGATCTGGTGGAGCTGGTGGATGCCGCCCAGTGGTTCGTCACCCGGCTGAACACCAACGGCCGCCTGCTGACGCCGGCGCTGTGCCAAAAGCTGTATGACGCCAGCCTGGACAGTGTGCAGGTGACGCTCTACAGCCATGATAAGGACATTCACAACGCCCTGGTGGGTGCCGACGGCTTTGATGACACCGTGGCGGGCATCCGTGCCGCTGTGGCGGCGGGGCTGTCCGTGTCCGTGAACACGCCCCTGTGCAGCCTGAATACCGCCTATGACGAGATGCTGCGCTTCGTCCACGGTCTGGGCGTCCGATACGTGACCTGTTCCGGGCTGATCCCCTCCGGCGGCGCGGTGGGCGACGAGAGCCGGGCCACGGCGCTGACGGAGCAGCAGCTCACCGACGTACTGACAAAGGCCGTGGCGGTGACGGAGGAGCTGGAAATGGAACTGGACTTCACCAGCCCTGGCTGGCTGAAGGAGGAGACGCTGCGCGCCCTGGGCCTGACCCTGGTGCCCAGCTGCGGCGCCTGCCTCAGCAATATGGCCATCGCCCCGGACGGCGGCGTGATCCCCTGCCAGAGCTGGCTCAGCAGCCAACCCCTGGGGAACATCCTCGCCGACGACTGGGACAAGATCTGGCAGAGCGAGCGCTGCGCGGCCATCCGGGCCAGGAGCGCCAAAATGGAGCAGCTGTGCCAACTGCGTGAAAGCAACCGGGAGGAGGGCACCCTATGCTGAAGAAACTGCACGTTCTGCTGCTTATCTTACTGGCGGCGGTTTGCTTTACCGCCACCGCATGGGCAGATTACGACTACATCGAGCAGTACGGCGTTATGGTGACGCCCAACACGGAGGATGGCAGCCTGCTTATCACCGTGAAGCTGGAGTGGACGCCGCTGGAGGAGCTGCCCTACGGGCAGGAGCTGAAAATAGGCGTGCCCAACGGCTCCATCCGGGACGTGGCGGCGCAGACGGACAACATCGAGCGCCTGGACTTCGACAACAGCTATATGTACGTCTACCTGACCCAGGGCTATGACAAGGACGAGACCTTTTCCTTCGCCTACTCCTGGGTGCAGGAGTATATGTACCAGTTGGACGGCAGCGCCGTGACCTACGACTACACCCCCGGCTGGTTCGACGAGGCGAAGATCGGCCAGATGACCCTCATCTGGAACGACCCCGCCGGGCTGACCGGCGATTTCACCGAGGGCACGGTCAGCGGCGCTGACAGCGTGACGGTGCAAAACGGCATGACCATCACCGCCTCCGATCTGGACTACGGCTACAAAATGAACGTACAGGTGCGCTACACCGACTGGCCCACCCAGCTGTCGGAGGAATACAGCGCCAACAACGTCCCCGACGGCGGCTGGAACGGCAGCGATGGCTATTACTACGACGATGACGACACCGGTGACGCCATCATCGGCATGATGGTGACGATATTCGTGGTGATATTCATCCTCGTGCTGATCTCCGCCGCCCGCCGGGGCGACGGCTACGCCGGCGGCTTCGGCACGCGGTACGTGTTCGTGAACCACCTGTGGTATCCGGCGGGGCCGGACGGCAGGCCGCGTCCCGGCAGCGTGGGCACCAAAACAAAGCCCAGACCACCCAGAAGCGGCGGCGGGGGCTTCGGAGGCGGCAGCCGTGGCGGCGGCTTTGGCGGAGGCGGTTTCGGCGGCGGCAGCCACTGTGCCTGCGCCAGCAGCTGCGCCTGTGCGTGCGCCTGTGCCTGTGCCGGCGGCGGCCGCGCCGGCTGCTCGGCCAAGAACCTCTACGGCGTGGGCCTGGACGAAACACTGTCCGAAAAGCTCTGATACAAAAAACATCCCCCGACCGGGGGATGTTTTTTGCTTACGAGTATTGGAAGCCTCTGCCCGGCTCCTTGAACTCCGCCACACGTTTGTTGAAGCTGGCGAAGGCCGCGTCCTCGAAGGCCAGCGTGTCCTCGGCGCCCATCTGCCGCAGCAGCCACTTGCACAGGGGCGGGTTCAGCGGCAGCAGGGGGCCGATCAGCGCCGTAGCGTACAGCCCGCCCCGGCGGAAGCCCTCCGGCTTCGACTCCGGCGTGCGGCCCACGCCCCGCACGGTGTCAAACCAGCCCTCCGCCTCCGCTGCGTCGTAGTGGAAGCCGAACAGGCTCTTGAAGCCGACGACCTCCATACCGTCAAAGGTGCCCAGGAAGAAGCTGTTGTGCCGCTTCATCATGGTGTACTTCACCCGCCCGGGCAGAATGCCCAGCCCCTCTATGGTGTCGGCGCTGTCGCTTTCTATGGCGGCGGAAAACACATCCGGCGCGTTGCCGGTCAGCAGGATCAGCTGTCCCGCGTCCGCCCTTGCGGCGATGTCCGCGGCATAGGGCCGCAGGGCGTCCGCCGCCAGACGCAGCCCCTGTTCTGTGGTACTGCCCATATAGACCAGCGCCACATCCTCCGTGAGGAACCGGGGTTTGCTGTGCAGGTCCGTCTCTATGATCTCCAGCGCCGGGCAGCAGCGCTTCAGATAGTAGATGTTCTGCAGATCGCCGTACAGGTTGCAGACCTCCGGAAACAGAATTTCCGCCTTCATTGCGCGCCCTCCTTTGCCAGCAGCTTTTCCTTCAGCTTTTCCCTGACCCGGAAGGCCAGGGGCGTGCCGTCCACGCCGTAGAGCAGATACACGTCGTCGCCGGGGGTCAGCGGCAGCAGCTCCAGGGCGGCGAACTCGTCCTCGGCCAGCCGTATCTTCTGCCGGGGGATGCCCGCCAGCAGCAGCCGCAGCTGGTAGTCATAGGCCCGCGGCCCGGCGCAGACCAGGCACGTCACATCGTCACTGTTCAGGAATTCAAAATCCGTGTCGTACATCCAGCTGGGGTTTTCCGACCAGCTTTTGGCCACGCCCAGGCAGTTCATCATCAGCAGCAGTTCCTTCTTCCCCGGCTTGGACCGGATATAGTCGAAGTTGCGGGAGCAGGCCAGAGCGTTCTTGTCCTTGGACATCTGCATAATGACCTTCACGCCGCCGATCTCCTCCTCGGACAGCCGGCTGGCGGGGATCTTTACCTCCGCCATGCGGCGGGCGATGGTGCCGTGGTCATAGCCCAGCTGCCGCAGGGCGGCGATGACCGTCACCATGTTGTAGATGTTGTGCAGGCTGTCGGTGATGAGGGTGTACGGGTATTCCTGCCCCGCCTCCCGTATGCACATGGTGTGGGCGGCGGTGTCCACCTTTGTGGCCAGATAGTCGCAGTCGGGGGAGTGGAAGCCGCAGCTCTCGCACACGGCTCGGCCGATGTGGTGGTAGCGGCGGTATTCATACCGCAGCTTCCCGGCGCATCGGGGGCAGATACGCATATCGTTCAGCAGGTTCTCGCATTCCGTCACGTCGGTGGGCAGCCGGTCGATGCCGAAATATACCCGCTGGTTCTCCGGCGCCACCGTGCAGGAGATCAGGTCGTCGGCGTTGAGGATCAGCCTGCTCTCCTTAGGCAGGGACCGGGTCAGGATGTCCGCGATGTAGCCCGGATGGGCGTTCCGCATGATGGAGTCCCGGAACAGGTTGGTGATGACGATGTGCTCCGGCTTCACATAGGGATAGATCCTGGGCGCGGAGCGCTCGTCGATCTCCAGGATCGCCAGGTCGTACTCCGGCCTGATCCGGCCCAGCAGGCCGCAGCCCTTCAGCAGCGCCGTGCTGACGCCGGAGATGATGTTGCTGCCCGCCCGGTTGCTGAGTACGGTCTTGCCCTCGGCGGTAAGCACGTCGTTCAGCATATTGGCCACGGTGGTCTTGCCGTTGGTGCCGGTGACGGCTATGATGTGCTCCGGCTTGCCGATATACTTCAAAAAGTCCGGACACAGCTTCACCGCCAGACTGCCGGGAAAGTCCGTGCCGTTGTGGCTGGTGATCTTCAGCGCCGGGATGGACAGCTTTGCCATCCACAGCGCAAACAGGAACCGCAGTTTACCCATTGTCATTCCTCCAGAGCGATGGCGCGGCAGGAGCAGCCATCGGCATTCTCAAATTTCAGGGGCAGCGTAACGAACGTGAAGCGTCGGCCCAGCAGCTTGTCCAGTCCCTTGAGGTTCTCGGTGTTCACAAAGTCCGCGCCCAGCAGTGTCATGTGGTTGGGAAAATCCGCGCTGTCGCAGGGGTCCAGCGAGATGGTGTCCTCGCCCACGCCCTTCAGCGGCAGGCCGGCCAGATATGCCGCCGCCTCCGCCGTCAGGCAGGGAAAGCCCTCATAGTAGCCCGGCGTGCCCCACTTCTTGTCCCAGCCGGTGCAGAACAGCACGAAGTCCGTGCCGTTCAGGTCATAGCTCTGCAGCAGGGACAGAGTAATGGCGCGCTGCCCCCGGCAGTCCACCACCACGGCGGGACCGGCGAACTTCGCCGCGTCATAGCAGTCCAGCGCCGTACCGTCACGGAGCATATGGGCCGGGGCGTCCATGTGGGTGCCGGTATGGGAGAACATATGCAGCAGCGTCTCCCGGTAGCTGCACTGGTCGATCGTGCAGGCGGTGGTCAGCCGGGGCTGCTCCGTGCCGGGATACACCGGCATATTGTTCCGTATGGTGTGGGTCAGCTCATGTGCCGTCATGCGTCCGCCTCCTTGTCGTGTGTCTGCAGCCAGATCAGCAGCGCCGCCACATCCGCCGGCGACACGCCGGATACCCGCCCGGCCTGCCCTACGTTCAAAGGCCGCAGCGCGCTGAGCTTCTCCCGCGCCTCCAGCCGCAGACCCTGAATGTGGTCGTAGTCCATATCCGGCGGCAGCTTCCGGCGCTCCAGCTTCTCAAACTCCGCCACCTGCCGTTGCTGGCGCTGGATATAGCCCTCGTACTTCACGGTGATCTCCACCTGCTCCCGCACCTCCGCGGGTAGGTCGGGTCGATTTGTGTCGAATTCTGTCAGGTCCGCGTAGGCCAGCTGGGGCCGCCGCAGCAGATCGATCAGGCGGCAGCCGCTGTCCACGGCGGCGGTGCCCCGTTCTGTTAGCAGGGCGTTCAGCTCTGGCGTACCGGGTATGCCCGTGCGCTCCAGCCGCCGTATCTCCTTCGCCACGGCCTCGTACTTGGCCTCCACCGCCGCCAGCCGTTCATCGCTGACCAGTCCCAGCTCGTGCCCGATAGGGCACAGCCGCGCATCGGCGTTGTCCTGCCGCAGCAGCAGCCGGTATTCCGACCGGCTGGTCATCATGCGGTACGGCTCCTCGGTGCCCTTGGTCACCAGGTCGTCGATCAGCGTGCCGATATAGCTCTCGCTCCGCTTGAGCACCAGCGGCTCCCGGCCCTGCAATTTCAGCGCCGCGTTCACGCCGGCCACAAAGCCCTGCACCGCCGCCTCCTCGTAGCCGGAGGAGCCGTTGAACTGCCCAGCGCCGTACAGGCCGGGCACCGCCTTTACCTCCAGCGTGGGCAGCAGCGCCAGCGGGTCGATGCAGTCGTACTCGATGGCGTAGGCCGGCCGCATCATCACTGCGTGCTCCAGTCCCGGCACCGTGTGCAGCATCTCCAGCTGCACCTCCTCCGGCATGGAGGACGAGAAGCCCTGTACATACAGCTCCTCGGTGTCCAGCCCCATAGGCTCGATAAACAGCTGGTGCCGGGGCTTGTCCGCAAAGCGCACCACCTTCGTCTCGATGGACGGGCAGTACCGGGGGCCGATGCCCTCGATAACGCCGGAGTAAATGGGACTGCGGTCCAGATTTTCCCGTATGATCCGGTGCGTCTCCTCGTTGGTGTAGGTCAGGTAGCACACCGCCCGGTTTTCCGGCACGTTCTTTGTCTCAAAGCTGAAGGGCAGCGGATCCGGGTCGCCCTCCTGTATCTCCATTTTGCTGAAGTCCACGCTGCCCCGGTGTATCCGCGGCGGCGTGCCGGTCTTGAACCGCCGCAGGGGCAGCCCCAGTGCCCGCAGGCTGTCCGTCAGGGCGTTGGCCGGGTGCAGGCCGTCCGGCCCGGAGGACTCGATGCACTCGCCCACGATGGTCTGCCCGGTCAGGTAGGTGCCCGTGCACAGAATGACCGCCCGGGCACCCAGCACCGCGCCGGTGCGGAGCACCACGGCGGCGGCATGGCCGTTCCCGTCGCAGCGTATCTCCGTCACCTCTGCCTGCCGCAGCGTCAGCCCCGGCTGCAATTCCAGCGTGTGCTTCATCACCTGCTGGTATTTCCGCCGGTCCGCCTGAGCCCGCAGGGACCACACGGCGGGACCCTTGCCCCGGTTCAGCATCCGGTACTGGATGCAGGCCCTGTCCGCCGCCCGGGCCATCTCGCCGCCCAGTGCGTCCAGCTCCCGGACCAGGTGACCCTTGCCGGTGCCGCCGATGGCCGGGTTGCAGGGCATATTCCCCACCGCGTCCAGGCTCACCGTCAGGCAGACGGTCTTCATGCCCATCCGGGCCGCCGCCAGGGCGGCCTCGATGCCCGCGTGCCCCGCGCCGATGACGGCCACATCATAGTCGCCGCCGTGAAACTCTCTCATCAGGTGCTCACCTCACCACATAAGACTGCTTGAACACTTTATTATACTATACAGCACACAACAGCGCAAGAGTGTTACACAGAAATAACCTATGGGTGTTGTGCAATGTGCAATAAAAGTTTACAAAAGCTTTATACATAATATCCAATTTTGCCCTTGTTATCCGGGCTGCCGCGGCATATAATAACACTGTAAAACGGAAGAAAGGAGCGTGATATCACCATGACGACAACTTGGATCTGGGGTGACCTGGATGACATGATCTTTGCCGACAGCGACTGGGAAGTGAGCCAGCGGTAAGGCATACCGATGAGGAAACCACGCGAAAGCGTGGTGATTTGCTTTTTTATGGGTGTTTTTCGACAGAAAACGCCTCCTGCACATAGATCGCAAAGCCTGATCCCCGCGCAGCAAAGATGAAAAGAGACGGCCAACGCCGTCTCTTATTTGTTATTTTCGGTTGCTCTTAATGAGATATTCGTGATACCTTAACGATATCTTAGCGTTACCTTAGCGATAATGTATGTTATAATAACGTCATCAAAAGGAGGGGAGGGCGGCTATGACCGGTAAACAAGCCCGCCGGAGACAGTTGCTGCGGACCATTGGTCTGCGCTTTTCCGGCATGGATGTGCTGAAAGCACTGGGACTCTACCTGGTAGCCGTTATGTGCTGTCTGCTGCTTCGCAGCTTCGATATGCACAACGACACCAGCTACGTTGCCATGATCTTTCTGCTGGATGTGTTCCTTACCGCCTACTGGACGGACGGCTATCTGCTGGGCATCATCATGGCAGTGGTGGGGATGTTCAGCGTGGACATCATCTTTACCTACCCCTTCTGGCATATCAGCTTTACGCTGACGGGCTTTCCGCTGACGTTCCTGGTGATGATGACCATCTCCATCCTGACCGCCACCGTTACCAGCCGGGCCAAGCAGACCGAGCAGGTGCGCCGGGAGGCCGACCGCGAAAAGATGTATGCCGACCTGCTGCGCGCCGTGTCTCACGACATCCGCACGCCGCTGACCGGTATCGTGGGCGCTACCAACGTTCTGCTGGAGCAGGACGGCGGACTGACGCAGGAGCAGCGCCAGCAGCTGCTGCGATCCACCAACGAGGACGCCCAGTGGCTCATCCGCATTGTAGAGAATTTGCTGTCCATCACACGCATAAGCTCTGAGGAGGCTAAGGTCAAGAAAGAGCCGGAGCCGGCGGAGGAGGTCATCGAGTCCGCCGTGGCCAAGACCCACAAGCACTACCCGGAGGTGGATATCCGTGTCCATCTGCCGGATGAACTGATGATGGTGCCCATGGATCCCCTGCTGATGGAGCAGGTACTGGTGAACCTGATGGAGAACGCCGTCATCCACGGCGAGACCCACCATATCGACGTGACCCTGTCCAGCGAGGGCAACTGCGCGGTGTTCACTGTGGCGGACGACGGCCGCGGCATTCCCCAGCACCTGCTGCCCCGACTGTTCGACGGCTCCGCCCGCAGCGACCGCAGCAGTGACGGCAAGCGCAGCATGGGAATTGGTCTGTCCGTGTGCCGCACCATTGTGCTGGCCCACGGCGGTGTGATACGGGGAGACAACAGACAGGAGGGCGGCGCGGTATTTACCGTGACCCTGCCCATGAAAGGAGAAAACGATGAAGATTAAAGACAAAGTCCTGATCGTGGAGGATGAGCAGTCCATCAGCAACTTTATCTCCATGATCCTCACCGCCAACGGCTTCGACACCATCATTGTCCGCACCGGCGAGGAGGCCCTGACCATGATCGCCTCCCATTGCCCGGACATGATCGTCCTGGACCTGGGCCTGCCCGACATGGACGGCATGGAGGTGCTGAAATCTGTCCGCAAGTGGTCCAATCTGCCGGTGGTGGTGGTTTCTGCCCGCAACCACGAGCACGACAAGGTGGAGGCCCTGGATTACGGCGCCGACGACTATCTGGTCAAGCCCTTCGGCACCTCCGAACTGCTGGCCCGCATCCGCACCGCCATCCGCCACACCCGCACCACCCTTTCCAACACCCAGATCGCCCAGTCCGGCAAGTTCGTCACCGGCGATCTGACCATCGACTATGATAAGCACCAGGTGCTGATGAACGGCGAGAACGCCGGATTGACCGTCAATGAGTACAAGATCGTGGCCCTGCTGGGCAAGTACGCCGGCAAGGTCCTGACCTACGACTTCATTATCCGGGAGCTGTGGGGGCCCAAGGCCAAGACCGACAATCAGATCCTCCGGGTAAATATGGCCAACATCCGCCGCAAGATCGAGCCTACCCCCGGCAACCCCCAGTATATTTTCACCGAGGTGGGCGTCGGCTACCGTATGCGCGAGGGAGACTGATACATACCGAGAAGAAAAGACCGCCTGCGGGCGGTCTTTTTCATATGCGGTGTGTTTCTTTTGGAGAAAATATCTGCCGACACGAACCGACGCTTTACGGAAAATTTATAATGTACGGATAAAGAAAACCCGCATTTCCGCTGTCACCGTGTTAAGAAACGCCTGCCTGTATTTACAGGGCGGTTTTTTCGCAGTAAGATACAAACACGCCCGCCGCGGCGCGGCGGGGGAAACTTGTAAGGAGAGAAAACAATGGAAGAAAGAAAAGGCTTTGGATCCAATTTCGGATTCCTGATGGCCGCGGTCGGCTCGGCGGTCGGCCTGGGCAACATCTGGGGCTTCCCCAATAAGATGGGCGCCTGCGGCGGCTTCACGTTCCTCATCATTTACCTCATTTTGGCTGTTTGCTGCGGCTTCATCGTCATGGTGGGCGAGCTGGCCATTGGTCGTAAGACAGGCAAGGGCGCTGTGGCGGCATATAAGGCCCTTAGCAAGAAGTTCAGCTGGATGGGCTGGATGGGCATCCTGTCCGCCTTCTTCATCCTGTTCTTCTACTGCGCTCTGGGCGGCTACTGCATTAAGTATGTGGTGCTCAATGTAGGCGACCTGTTCGGCGCGGGCTTTGGCGCCAGTGCCATCGCCGCCGCGTCGGCGGACGCGGCCAGCGCCTCTCTGGGCGACGCGGTGTTCGGCGCCTTCATGTCCAGCACCACCGAGGCCATTATCTATGGCTTGATTTTCGTGGTGCTGACTATGCTTATCGTTCTCGGCGGCGTCGGCGGCGGCATCGAGAAGGTCTGCTCCGTGGGTATGCCTGCCCTGTTCGTGGCTCTGCTGATCTGCATCATCCGCGCCTGCACGCTGGACGGTGTGGACACCACCGTGCAGGTGCTCCAGGCGGACGGTTCCCTGGTGGAGCACGTGATCCACGGCAGCGCCCTGGATGGCCTGAAGTACATGTTTGCCCCCGGCTGGGCTACTGAAAATGGATACTATGTTCCCGCCTCCGCCGTCATCGATGGCGTGAAAATGTCCGCGGTGGAGATCAACGGCGTCATGCAGCGCATCGTGACCTTCAAGCAGGAGACACCCGACGTCCTGACCGTGCTGGCTACCGCCGGCGGCCAGATGTTCTTCTCCCTGTCCCTGGGTATGGGCGCCATGATCACCTACGGCTCCTATCTGCAGAAGAAGGAGAACATCCAGAAGAACGCGCTGCTGATCGTGGTCATGGATACGATGGTGGCTCTGATGGCCGGCCTGTGCGTGCTGCCCGGTCGCTTCGCTCTGGATCCCTCCGGCGCAGTGGGTGGCCCGTCCCTGCTGTTCGTCACCATGCAGAACGTGTTTAGCCGCATGGGTGGCCTCGGCCCCATCTTCGGCATCCTGTTCTATCTGCTGGTGGTCTTTGCCGCCATCTCCTCCTCTATCTCCCTGCTGGAGGTCATCGTGGCTCACTTTGTGGATAAGGCCCGCGACGAGGGCAAGGGCGACAAGCGCAAGAGCTATACCCTCATCGCCGCCGCCTGTGTGGGCCTGGGCTGCATCCTGGTCTGCGCTGACCGTCTGGGTGCCAGCAGCTTCTCGCCTGCGGAATTGCTGAACATTGCAAATCCCAAGACCTGGGCTGCCGACTGGCTGGACTTCTGGGATGCGCTGTCCGAGGGCGTTATGATGCCGCTGGGCGCGCTGCTGATGTCTCTGATGATCGGCTGGGAGATCGGCCCCGAGTTCGTCAAGGAAGAGACGGAACAGTCCGGTCATGTCATGGGCAGCTACGGCTTCTTCAAGGTCTGCGTCAAGTTCATCACGCCGCTGATCATGGTCCTCATCCTGTACGGTCAGATAAAGGAATTCTTCCTGTAAAGTCTCTTGACGAATTGTTAATAAACAAACGCTTACTTAACAGAGGGGACGCCGGTGCCGCCGCACCGGCGTCTCTTTTTGCGTCCGCGGACCCGGAAAGACTTGTGCCGCCTGCCGTAAAAAGCGCACGATGCTGTGTTTGCCGCCCGGTTTCTCTTGTAAAAACGACGAAAACGGAGTTCACAATTTGTTAAAATAATGGAATATGACGTTAAGAACTTGACAATTTCTTAGCGTAACGGTATGATACAGGAGGTTGGCGGGGCAGATACGCTGTTTCGCCGGCTGATGGTATTCACCACCAATTTGTGAGGAGGTAAATCACACACATGGAAAAGAAAAGCACCAAAATAGCGTATTTCGTAGCGCTGGGTGTTTTCATTGTCCTGCTGGTCATCCTGGGGATCCAGTTTAAGGGCAAGGAAAACCCCGTCTTCGTCGGCGACGGCGCGTTCTACACCACCGGCGACGGCGTGTTCCTGGATGGCATCCAGCGGACCGTGGACGACAGCGAGGGCTCTAAGTATGCGCTGGACGGCTCCTACTATGTGAGCCCCGAGGCCGGCACCTACTTCGAGCTGTCTGAGGATGGCAACACCATCGTCGGCGCCGACGGTACCGAGTACGTCAAGTCCGAGACCCCCAGCAAGGACGTCAACGGCGTGGAGTACACCACCTATGAGGAGCAGGTCTACTCCGAGACTCCGTTTGCCGGCACCTTCTGGTCCCTGCTGCCCCCCATCGTGGCCATCGTGCTGGCCCTGATCAGCAAGGAAGTGTATTCTTCCCTGTTCCTGGGCTGCCTGGTCGGCGCGCTGCTGTATACCCAGTTCGCTCCCTGGGATACCATCGTGACCCTGGTGGGTGCCGATTACGGTATCATCTCCGTGCTGGCTGACAGCGGCAACATGGGTATCATCGTGTTCCTGGTCACCCTGGGCATCATGGTGGACCTGATGAACAAGGGCGGCGGCTCCGAGGCCTTCGGCCGCTGGGCCAAGAAGACCGTTCACACCCGCTGCGGCGCGCAGCTGCTGACCATGCTACTGGGCGTGCTGATCTTCGTAGACGACTACTTCAACTGCCTGACCGTGGGCGCCGTTATGCGTCCCGTCACCGAGTCCCACAAGATCTCCCGTGCCAAGCTTGCCTATGTCATTGACTCCACTGCGGCTCCCGTCTGCATGATCGCCCCGGTGTCCTCCTGGGCCGCCGCCGTTTCCGGCTATGTGCAGTCCCCCAGCATCAACGGCATTGAGCTGTTCCTGAAGCAGATTCCCTGGAACTACTACTGCCTGCTGACCCTGCTGATGATCGTCATCATCTCCGTGCTGAACATTGACTATGGCTCCATGCTGACCCATGAGTACAACGCCCAGGTCAAGGACGACCTGTTCACCACCCCCGAGCGTCCCTTCGCCGGCGACGATGAGTACGAGACCGGCTCCAAGGGCAAGTCCTCCGTGCTGGATCTGCTGGTGCCCGTGATCGTTCTGATCGCTGTCTGCATCATCTCTCTGGTCTACTCCGGCGGTTACTTCGATGGCGGCATGACCTTCATGGAGGCTTTCTCCGCTGCCGAGGCCGGTCCGGCGCTGGCCATCGGCGGTCTGATCGGCTGCGTGTTCACGTTCGTCTACTTCTGGCTGCGCGGCGCCATCGGCTTCGAGAAGTCCATGGAATCCGTTCCCCAGGGCTTCATCCAGATGATCGCCCCCATCCTGATCCTGACCTTCGCCTGGACCCTGTGCTCCTTCACCCGCAATGCCATGTACTCCGCTGACTTCGTCAGCAACGCCATGGCCAACGTTGGCGACCTGCGTATGTTCCTGCCCGCCATCATCTTCATCATCGGCGCGGCTATCGGCTTTGCCACCGGTACCTCCTGGGGTACCATCGGCATCATGGCCCCCATCGTTGTCTCCGTGTTCAACTACGATGCGGAGCCCATACTGTGCACCATCGGTCTGGCGGCTGCCTGCTCCGGCGGCGTTATGGGCGACCACTGCTCCCCCATCTCCGACACCACCATCATGGCTTCCGCCGGTGCCCACTGCTACCACCTGAACCACGTGTTCACCCAGATCCCTTATGCGCTGACCGTGGCTGGTGTGTCCTTCGTCAGCTTCATCCTGGCCGGCCTGATCCAGAACGTGTTTGTCAACCTGCTGATCGCTGTGGCCCTGATGGTCGGTACGCTGCTGGTCATCCGCGCTATCGTTGCCAAGAAGCACGCTGGTATTTTCCAGGAAATGGCCGAGGCCGACAAGGCTCTTGCCAAGTAAGCTATACCCCGCCTAATAAAAAGAAAGCCCTCCGTTGGGGGCTTTTTTTTTGCGTATACTATGTCGATATATCGCTATAAATTTCGGTAATATTGGCTAAAATAAACATATATTTCCAAAAAAGGAGGGGAGAAGCGCGCTAAGAAACTGTAAAGGTTTATAATAATGTCATAAATATTCCGAAAAATGGCCGCTAAATTGGATAAAAGGGAGAAAAACCGGTTCATAATTTGTTCAAAATTACCCACTCCCGGCTTTGCTGAAATGTTGACAATCTGCCAGGAAAACGTTAGGATGGTGGCACCAATTTGTGAGGAGGTAAATCACACACATGGAAAAGAGAAGCACCAAAATAGCGTATTTCGTAGCGCTGGGTATCTTCATTGTCCTGCTGGTCATCCTGGGCCTGCAGTTCAAGGGCAAGGAGAACCCTGTCTTCGTCGGCGACGGCGCGTTCTACACCACCGGTGACGGCGTGTTCCTGGATGGCATCCTGAAGACCGCGGACGACAGCGAGGGCTCTAAGTATGCGCTGGACGGCTCCTACTATGTGAGCCCCGAGGCCGGCACCTACTTCGAGCTGTCTGAGGATGGCAACACCATCGTCGGCGCCGACGGTACCGAGTACGTCAAGTCCGAGACCCCCAGCAAGGACGTCAACGGCGTGGAGTACACCACCTATGAGGAGCAGGTCTACTCCGAGACTCCGTTTGCCGGCACCTTCTGGTCCCTGCTGCCCCCCATCGTGGCCATCGTGCTGGCCCTGATCAGCAAGGAAGTGTATTCTTCCCTGTTCCTGGGCTGCCTGGTCGGCGCGCTGCTGTATACCCAGTTCGCTCCCTGGGATACCATCGTGACCCTGGTGGGTGCCGATTACGGTATCATCTCCGTGCTGGCTGACAGCGGCAACATGGGTATCATCGTGTTCCTGGTCACCCTGGGCATCATGGTGGACCTGATGAACAAGGGCGGCGGCTCCGAGGCCTTCGGCCGCTGGGCCAAGAAGACCGTTCACACCCGCTGCGGCGCGCAGCTGCTGACCATGCTACTGGGCGTGCTGATCTTCGTAGACGACTACTTCAACTGCCTGACCGTGGGCGCCGTTATGCGTCCCGTCACCGAGTCCCACAAGATCTCCCGTGCCAAGCTTGCCTATGTCATTGACTCCACTGCGGCTCCCGTCTGCATGATCGCCCCGGTGTCCTCCTGGGCCGCCGCCGTTTCCGGCTATGTGCAGTCCCCCAGCATCAACGGCATTGAGCTGTTCCTGAAGCAGATTCCCTGGAACTACTACTGCCTGCTGACCCTGCTGATGATCGTCATCATCTCCGTGCTGAACATTGACTATGGCTCCATGCTGACCCATGAGTACAACGCCCAGGTCAAGGACGACCTGTTCACCACCCCCGAGCGTCCCTTCGCCGGCGACGATGAGTACGAGACCGGCTCCAAGGGCAAGTCCTCCGTGCTGGATCTGCTGGTGCCCGTGATCGTTCTGATCGCTGTCTGCATCATCTCTCTGGTCTACTCCGGCGGTTACTTCGATGGCGGCATGACCTTCATGGAGGCTTTCTCCGCTGCCGAGGCCGGTCCGGCGCTGGCCATCGGCGGTCTGATCGGCTGCGTGTTCACGTTCGTCTACTTCTGGCTGCGCGGCGCCATCGGCTTCGAGAAGTCCATGGAATCCGTTCCCCAGGGCTTCATCCAGATGATCGCCCCCATCCTGATCCTGACCTTCGCCTGGACCCTGTGCTCCTTCACCCGCAATGCCATGTACTCCGCTGACTTCGTCAGCAACGCCATGGCCAACGTTGGCGACCTGCGTATGTTCCTGCCCGCCATCATCTTCATCATCGGCGCGGCTATCGGCTTTGCCACCGGTACCTCCTGGGGTACCATCGGCATCATGGCCCCCATCGTTGTCTCCGTGTTCAACTACGATGCGGAGCCCATACTGTGCACCATCGGTCTGGCGGCTGCCTGCTCCGGCGGCGTTATGGGCGACCACTGCTCCCCCATCTCCGACACCACCATCATGGCTTCCGCCGGTGCCCACTGCTACCACCTGAACCACGTGTTCACCCAGATCCCTTATGCGCTGACCGTGGCTGGTGTGTCCTTCGTCAGCTTCATCCTGGCCGGCCTGATCCAGAACGTGTTTGTCAACCTGCTGATCGCTGTGGCCCTGATGGTCGGTACGCTGTTGGTCATCCGCGCCATCGTTGCCAAGAAGCACGCCGGCATCTTCGCCGAAATGGCCGAAGCCAACAAGGCTCTTGCCAAGTAAGTACATACTCCAGCAAAAAAAGAGACCGCTTCAGCGGTCTCTTTTTTTGCGTGCAGGGCAGGGGAGGGCACCTCGTATCGGCGGCGGACAGCAAAAGCTGTCCGCCGCGGGAATTTTGCGAAAAGATGTGACAAACCGCAACGAATGTGGTACAATGTCCCTATTGAGTACATAGGAGGTGTCGCTGTGCGGCAATATCCCCAATTAGAGATCGATCTTTCTCTGCTGCAAAGCAATGCCCGGGCGGTGATCTCCCGCTGCAATGCCGCGGGTATCTGTGTCTGCGGCGTTATCAAGGGTGCGGATGGCCTGCCGGAGATCGCCCGGACGCTACATGCTGCCGGTGCCGCAGAGTTGGGCACCAGCCGCCTGGAGCAGGTGGCCAAATGCCGTGCCGCCGGTGTGCCCGGCCCCTGGCTCCTGATCCGCATCCCCGGCCTGTCGGAGCTGCCGGACGTGGTCGCTTTGTGCGATACATCCCTGCAGAGCGAGTGGGCCACCCTGATGGCGCTGGAGGAGGAGTGTCTCCGCCAGAACAGGACCCACCGCGTCATCGTGATGGCCGACTTGGGCGACCTGCGTGAGGGCTTCTGGGACAAGGATGAGCTGGTGGACGTCTGCCAGCGGGTGGAGCAGGACCTGCCCCATGTACACTTGGCCGGTATCGGTGTTAATCTGTCCTGCTATGGCTCCACTAAGCCCACCCCGGACAAGATGAACGAGCTGGTCGCTTTGGCTCACCGGGTGGAGGCGCGTATCGGCCGATCGCTGGAGGTCGTCTCCGGCGGCGCTACCAGCTCCTTTACGCTGGTCCATTGGGGCACCATGCCCGCCGGTATCAACCACCTCCGAATCGGCGAGGGCATCCTGCTGGGCAAGGACCTGCAGGTGGACTGGGGCATCCGCGACATGGATTACCTCCGCATGGACACCTTTACCCTCCGGGCCGAGGTGGTGGAGGTCAAGGACAAGCCCACCTATCCCATCGGCGAGCTGGCCATCGATGCCTTCGGCCGCAAGCCTACCTATGTGGACCGTGGTGTCCGCCGCCGCGCCCTCCTGGCCCTGGGCCGGGCCGACGTGGGCGACCTGGAGAGCCTGCTCCCCCGCGAACCGGGGCTGACAGTGATCGGCGGATCCTCTGACCACTGCATCGTGGACGTGGAGGACTGCCCCCGCCGTCTGCAAGTGGGCGATATCGTGGAATTCTCGCTGTGCTACAGCCATATGCTGTACGCCACATCACGGAGCGATATGCGGCTCCTATTCAAACATCAACAGGAGGAGTAAGAAATGGGAGATTTAGGGATTTTGATCATCGGCGTCGTGGACACGTTTTTTGCCTTTTTTGTGGTGGCGCCCATGATGCTGCAGGCGGCCAGCCTGTTCGGCGTACAGAAGCAGTTTGCTAAGGCCATGGTCCAGGAGGGCGTCGTCAAGCAGGAGGACGTGGACCGCATCCACCCCAAGAAGCAGATCGCCGGTGTGGTGATCTCACTGATCATGCTGGCGGTGCTGGCGTTTACCTGTGCCAAGGCCTCCCCTTGGGGCTATATCTGCGGCGGCGTGGGCCTGGTGGTGGGCCTGCTGAAGTACCGCGCCATCGTCCAGTACAACAGTGAAACGGTCAAGCGCTTCAAGAACACCTATAAGGACGAGATGGATGTGGCCAAGTTCAACAAGTTCGTGGAGACGCATTTCTGATAAATCTAAGCGAATAAAAACCTCCCCGGCACTATGCGCCGGGGAGGTTTTTATTCGTTTTTTTCGATGGTGCCGCCGCCCAGTACCTCGTCGCCGTCATACAGCACCACCGCCTGCCCGGCAGTGATGGCCCGCTGGGGCTGATCGAACACCACCCGCAGTCCGCTGTCCGGCAGGGGATAAGCGGTGCAGGGGGTCTCCACCTGGCTGTATCGCGTCTTGGCTGCACACCGTACCGGCGCCGCCGGTATCTGGCCGCTGATCCAGTTTACGTGGGACGCCAGCAGGGAGGAGGCATACAGCGCCGCGTCGTCTCCCAGCACGATGGCGTTGTGCACCTGATCCTTCTCCAGCACATATACGTGCCGCCCCACCGCCACGCCAAGGCCCTTTCCCTGACCGATGGTATAGCAGGGCAGGCCCCGGTGCCGTCCCAGCACGCGGCCCGCTTCGTCCAGGAAGTCTCCCGGCGTCAGTGTCAGCCCCTGCCGCTGCAGAAAGGTCACATAGTCTCCGTCCGGCACGAAGCAGATGTCCTGGCTGTCGCCCTTGTCGGCGTTGTCCAGCCCGGCCTCCCGCGCCTTGTCACGGATAGCCGGCTTGTCATAGTCTCCTACCGGCAGCAGCAGATGGGCCAGCTGGTGCTGCGTCAGCTGATACAGCACATAGCTCTGGTCCTTCCGCCGTTCCGCACCCCGCAGCAGGCGGTATCTGCTGCTTTCCGCGTCATAGGCCACCCGGGCGTAGTGCCCCGTGGCGATATAGTCATACCCCAGCGTCAGCGCCCGGTCCAGCAGGGCACCGAATTTCAGCTCCCGGTTGCAGTCGATGCACGGATTGGGCGTCCGCCCGGCGGCGTATTCCGCCGTGAACCTGTCCATCACGCACCGACGGAAGCGGTCTGTCTCGTTGAATACATAGAACCGCATCCCCAGCCGTGTGGCCGCCTGCCGTGCGTCCTCAGCGTCGTCGGCAGAGCAGCATCGGCTGTCCTCGTTAGGGGCCAGCTTCAGCATGGCGCCGTCACAGTCGTAGCCCTGCTGCACCAGCAGTGCCGCCGCAGCGGAGCTGTCCACGCCGCCGGACATGGCCACCAGAACCTTTTTCTTGCGCATACGATCGTTCTCCGTAGTCTATGTCTCCCGCGCCCGCATGGGGCGTATGCACCGCCATTCAGCGGCGGCGCATACTTTCGGGAAAATGTGGAAAGCTATCGGGCGAAGAGCGCCATAGCAGGCAGGGGCGCGTCCCTGCCGTTCCGCGGCGGCCCTCCGCCCGACAGCGTGTTCTTATTCGTCCAGATGCTTTGCCAGGAATGCCTCGTCGGGTAGCGCGTCCGCCAGCTCCAGCAGTACCCGCTGGAAGCCGCCAGTGTAGTCCTCAATGTTCTCGCCCATCGTCCCCAAAGCCCGTACCATCGGCAGCGCGATGGTGGCAGTGGTGCCCTGGTCCTCCCGGCTGTTCAGCAGCAGCTGGCCGCCGTGCAGCCGTGCGATCTGATGTGCCAGGGGCAGTCCCAGCCCCACACCGCCGGCGACATAGTCCAGGGTCATGGGCCGCATATGCCAGCGAAACAGCATTTCCTGCCGGTCGGCAGGAATGCCGCAGCCGGTATCCTTCACCTTGATGAGCACATGGGGCTTCTGCACGGCCAGCGTCACCGTCACCTTTCCACCGGCGGAGCAGGCCTTCAGCGCGTTGGACAGCAGCTGCCACAGGGCCTGGCTCAGCCAAGGCTCGTTGACAGCGGTGATGGCGTAGCGTTCCTCGCACACCATCTCCAGCTGCACGCCCTTCAGCTCAAAGGGGACCTCCGCCTCCCGGATGATCTCGTCCAGCCACACCTTCAGGTCCGTGTTTTCGGTGGGCAGCAGCTCCTTGCGGTTCAGCATAGAGGCGGACTCCAGGTTCTTTGCCAGCCGCAGCAGCCGGAAATAGCCATGGTAGAGCATGGCGGCGTTCGCGTCCAGTATCGGATCCTCGTCCCGTTCATCGGCGGGGGCCAGCTTCTGCATCCCGTAGTAGATATTGCCCAGTGCGGACCGTATCTGCATCGCCACCAGCGGCAGCCGCTCCATGTATACCTTTTCCTGCTGTGCCTGTTCCATGAGACCAGCCTCCTTCTGTTGTCAGCATACCAGTTTCCCGGCACCATCAACCGTGCCAACTTCTGTCAGCTTGTTCACATCATATCAAATGCGGTGCAAGAATACAAGATTTTTATCAAATTTCCGCGAAACGAAAAAAAGTTTCAAAAAAGGCTTGCATTTTGCGGAACAACTGCATATAATTCTAAACATACCATACATTTAGGATATTCCATCAGAGAGGAAGATGTTTTATGAGCATTAAAGTCGGTATCAATGGTTTTGGCCGTATCGGCCGTATGGTCATGCGCTGCTGCATGGATCACCCCAACATCGAGATCGTGGGCGTTAACGACCTGTGCCCCGCCGATTACCTGGCCTATATGCTGAAGTTTGACACCATGCATGGCAAGTTCAAGGGTGAAGTTTCCTCCGAGGGCAACAACATCGTTGTCAACGGCAAGGCCATCCCCGTGTTTGCTGAGCGTGACCCCGCCAACCTGCCCTGGGCCAAGGTCGGCGCCGAGTACGTTATCGAGTCCACCGGCCTGTTCCTGACCAAGGAGAAGGCCGCCGGCCACATCGCCGCGGGTGCCAAGCACGTGGTCATGTCCGCCCCCTCCAAGGACGACACCCCCATGTTCGTCTGCGGCGTCAACCTGGACAAATACACCAGCGATATGCAGTTTGTCTCCAACGCCAGCTGCACCACCAACTGCCTGGCCCCCATCGCCAAGGTCCTGCACGATAATTTCGGTATCACCGACGGCCTGATGACCACCGTGCATTCCACCACCGCCACCCAGAAGACCGTTGACGGCGTCTCCCTAAAGGATTGGCGCGGCGGCCGTGCTGCCTCCGGCAACATTATCCCCAGCTCCACCGGCGCTGCCAAGGCCGTAGGCAAGGTCATCCCCAGCCTGAACGGCAAGCTGACCGGTATGTCCATGCGCGTCCCCACCCTGGATGTCTCCGTGGTGGACCTGACCGTCAACCTGGCCAAGCCCGCCAAGTATGAGGATATCTGCGCCGCCATGAAGAAGGCCAGCGAGAACGAGCTGAAGGGCATTCTGGCCTACACCGATGAGGACGTTGTTTCCTCCGACTTCCTGGGCGACACCCATACCTCCATCTTCGACGCCAAGGCCGGCATCGCACTGACCGATACCTTTGTCAAGGTCGTCAGCTGGTACGACAACGAGATGGGCTACTCCGACAAGGTCCTCTGCCTCATCGAGCATATGTACAGCGTGGACCACAAGTAAATCGCTTACTACCGAAAGGTTTTCCTTCTTTTTGTTCCGCAGACAGCGCCGCGTCACGCGGCGCTGTCTGCATACAGAGACGCTGCGCGCCGCCTGTACAGAGGGGGAAAGCGCTTCCGGCGGTTTTTGAAAGAAAATCGACAGCGTGACAAAATTTTTTCATTTACCCCCTACCATTCCACTGGATTGTATGGTACAATAGGTACAACTTACCTAAGGGTAACGCAAGGGAAAGGAACCCCGTCATGGAACAGAACTCCATTCTGCATACTACGCTGTCGCTGGACAGCGATATCCCCCTCTACGCCCAACTGGTGGGCATCATCAAGCGCAGTATCTCCACCGGCGCCCTGCCGGTGGGTGCGCTGCTCCCCAGCGAGGCCGAGCTCTGCCGCTGCCTGAGCATCAGCCGCAACACCGTCCGTCAGGCCATCGGAGAGCTGGAGGACGAGGGTCTGGTGGTCCGCAAGCGCGGCCGCGGCACCTTCGTGGCCGACCCCGCCACCAACCGCCGGGGTGTCCGCTATTCCTTCACCACCGAGGTCTCCTCTATGGGCAAGGTCCCCTCATCTACGCTGGTGGACTTCGCTGTGGAGGTCCCCAAGCCCACCGTCTGCGAGAAGATGGAGCTGCGGGAGGGAACGCCGGTCTACTGCTTCACCCGTGTCCGCAACGTGGACGGCGAGCCACTGATCCTGGAGACCAGTTACTACCCACAGTACATCTACCCCAACCTGACCCGCGATATGCTCCAGACCCACAGTTTTTACAGCCTGCTCTACCATGTGGGCATCGTCCCCTTCGCTGCGGACGAGAGCTATGAGGCCGTTATTCTGGAGGACAGCTGTGCCGCCCTGCTGGGTGTGCCCTCCGGCAGCTGTGCCTTTTTCCACCAGCGGCTCACCCGTACGGAGGATGGCCGTATCTACGAGTATACCCGCAGCTACATACGCGGCGACCGGGTCCGCCTGGACGTACATATGCAGAAAAGCGGCATGAACTTCGTCCGCACCATCGACTGAATAGAAAAGCACCCCCGACAGGGGGTGCTTTTTCCGCACAAAGCCCCGACCGAAGGGCGGGGCTGTGCTGTTTACGACAGCAGCAGGCGTAGCAGTACCCGGGCAATGGCATAGCCCAGCACGCCGCCGCCGATGCCGGCGGCTGTGGCCCACACCCGTTTCCGCTTGGCGTGGGGCACCTGCTGGCTGTACAGCCGCTGATTTTCCCGGTTCAGGCCTACCAGTGCCTCCGGGTTCCGGGCCGCGACCGCCTGCACGATAGCGTCCGCCATCCGGCGGCTGCCGCCCCTTTCGAGCCGCAGCGTGATGCTGCGCCCGTCATAGGTCAGCAGCTCCACAACCGTGCTTTTGGCCCACAGCAGCTTTAGGTCGTGACGATAGACCCACAGCACGTCCGCCAGGGGCAGAACGATGTTCTGCCGCCGCCCGTACAGGAACGCCGTGCTCACCAGTGCGTCAGAGCGCCGGTCACCCTCCAGATAGTGGAATTCGCTCTCCGCTCGTTCCAGCAGCTTTCCCTTTTTCAGATGCTTCAGCGTGCTGTTCAGTTGTGCGGTGTACGAGACGGCGCTTACCAGCAGCACAAAGGCGGCCAGCCCGAGGAAGCTGGCGATGAAGGACCAGAAGCTGCTCCCCGTGTCCGGTGTCAGCTCGCTGTCGATGTAATAGTCGCCGTAGGTGTACACAAAGTCCTCGGCGGTCATGCCGACGGCGGCGGCAATATCGTCGATATATGCCTCCGGCGTCTCACAGATCACGCCCACCAGACGTACCGGTGCCGGCGCGGTGGTCTCCGTCAGCGGGATATAGACGGCCAGCTCCGAGGGCGCGGCCGTATCGTCCGGCACTGCGCCGCCACCGCTGTCGTCAGCATAGGTATAGTCCACGATATCCGCATACCGTGCATATTCCGCGTCGCTCAGCTGCACCAGATAGCCGTATCCCTCCGTGTCCTCCGCCAGATAGAAGACCAGCTTGCGCCCGTCGCCCAGCGTCACCCGATAGGCCCAGGTGGTCATGTACTGCACGTCGATGTAGTTGTAGTCGCCCAGATAGATCTCGTCCCCGATGGGCACGGCCTCCGCTGCTGCGCTGTCCCGCTGTGCCAGCAGCCCCAGCACGATACACCCCGCCGTCAGCAGGGCCAGTATGCCGCCCACGATCCACCAGGCAGGGGAGTGTCTTACGTATCGGCGCATTTCCATATGTTGCCCCTCCAAATTTGTTGTGGTACGACATATTGTACCATATTCTGCCAGAATGTGCAATATCATTTCCCATAAACGGCATAAAAAACGCACCCCGGGTCTGACCCGGGGTGCGTTTTTACTCACAGTGCCGCTGCGCCGATGATGCCCGCCTCATTGCCCAGCCGGGCACATTCAATGACCGGCGGTGTCCGGTCGTGCCCGCCGAAGCAGTTGGCCGCTACATACGCCCGTATGGGGGCCAGCAGTCTCTCGCCCTGGCGGCTGATGCCGCCGCCGATGAGCACCTTTTCCGGCCCCAGAATGTTCACCAGGTCCGTGATGCCCGCCGCCACGTACACGCAGTAGCGGTCCACCACAGCCTGTGCCGCCGCGTCTCCGGCGGCCGCCGCGTCAAATACGTCCTTCCCGGTCAGCCCCTCACCGTATCCGGCCAGCAGGGACTCCGGCTGCGCCGCGGCCGCCCGCTTTCCCTGCCGTATCAGCGCTGTGGCGGAGGCATACGCCTCCCAGCAGCCCTTCCGACCGCAGGTGCAGTCCGCACCGTCCAGCACCAGCACGGTGTGGCCCACCTCCGCGCCGGTGCCGCCCACGCCCTCCAGCAGTTGGCCGTCGGCCACGATGCCGCCGCCTACGCCGGTGCCCAGGGTGATGAGTATCATGTTCCGGCAGCCCACGGCCCCTCCGGCCACCGTCTCCGCCAGCGCGGCGCAGTTGGCGTCGTTGCTCAGATGACAGGGGAGCCCCAGCCGCGCCGTCACCATGCTGCATACCGGCACATTGAACCAGCCCAGGTTATAGGCCCGCACCACCACGCCGTTGGCGCTGTCGCAGGTCCCCGGCGAGCCGATGCCGACGGACGCGCAGTGCGCCGCCGTGATCCCGGCCTTCTCCATGGCCTTCTCCGCCGCGCGGCAGATATCCGCGATAACGGCCTCCGCCGGGCGTTCCGCACCGGTGGGCAGACTGACCTCCGCCACGATGTGCTGGCCTTCGTCCACCACGCCGGCGGCGATGTTGGTGCCGCCCAGATCAATGCCAATACGATACATATGCTGCCTCCTTGCGCTTTCTGTCCCCGCGTTCCGGGGAAATGAACGGGGCGGGCGTATCGCCCGCCCCAAGTGCGTCTCTGTCTCAGATATGGGTCACAAAATCGGTGTTCACCGCCACCGGCCGCGCGATGTCGGAGGACCGGATGCTGCCGAAGATGGTCCGCATGGTGGTCAGTGCCTCCTTGCCGGATACCTCCGGCTCCCGGTCGTGGACCAGCGCGTCCACGAACTCGTCGATAACGCCGGAGTTGTGGGACGTTGTCTCGAAGGCGAAGCTGGTTCGGTTGCCCTCCAGGTCATTGATGATGATGGGGGCCGACGGCTCGCTGTAGATCATCATCAGGCCCTTGGTGCCGTACAGCACCGTGGACTGGCACTCGTGGCCGTACACCGTCCAGCTGGCCGCCATGGTGCCCAGTGCGCCGCCGGACATTTTCAGGATGCACAGGGCGTTGTCATCCACGCTGATGAGCTTGCCGTTGTCGTCACGCTTATTCAGGGTGACTACCTTGGCGGTGGTCTCGATGACCTTCTGCCCAAGCAGGTACTGGATCAGGTCCACCTTGTGGATGCCCATGTCGGACAGGGCGCCCATGGCCGCCTTGTTCTTGTCAAAGAACCACGTACCCTCCAGGGACCAGCCCTCGGGGCCGGAGTTGCCCAGAATGGTGCGGAAGGTGATCACATCGCCGATGATGCCGCTGTCCAGCATTTGCTTGGCCTTGCGGTGCACCGGGTCAAAACGCATGTTGTGGCCCACCATCAGGTGTCTGCCATTGCGCTCAGCGGCGGCCACCATGGACTCGCACTCCGCCAGCGTTACCGCCATGGGCTTCTCCACCAGCACGTGCTTGCCGGCGTACAGCGCAGCCGTGCAGATCTCCGCATGGCTGCGGTTTTCCACGCATATGGACACGGCGTCCACGTTGGGATCATCCACCAGCTCATAGAAGCTGTTGTACACCTTGCCGCCGTACTGCGCCGCCATCTCCTGCGCGCGCTCCATGTTCTTGTCGTAGAATGCGACGATCTCCGCATTGGGGTTGGCTGCATACTCAGGCAGATGGCGCACCTGTGCGATCTTGCCGCAGCCGATAATGCCGACTCGGATCATAAAAAGCGAACCTCCTCTGTCCGTCCTCAAACCGCCGGGCGCCCTGCGCTCCGACGTATGTTTCTGCCCCTATTGTACCAAAAGAAAACGGGAAAGAAAAGTCTTTTTTGCCAACTTTGCAAAATTTTTCACAAAATCTGCGCCGCGATGGTGAGGGCGCAGCCCTTTTGTGCCGTATAGTCCAGCGTTACGCCTGCCGGCAGGCTGAAGCGGCTCAGCGCCAGCAGCGGACCCTTGCCCGTCAGCTTGAACAGCGCCTCCTTGGCCGTCCATATCTCCCAGAACCGCTGGCAGTCGCCGTCGTCCCCGGACCGTATGTACGCCATCTCCTGCTCGCTGCACACCCGGCGCATGAACTTCTCCTGGGCCGAGCGTACCACCTCCACGTCCACGCCTACCGGCGCGTCCGCCGTTACGCATACCGCCCACGGGCCGGAGTGGCTCACGGACACATACACACCGTCCTTTTCCACGCTGGGCTTGCCCAGCTCGTCCCACTGAAGCGGTACGTCTTTCTCGGCACAGCCCAGCGACTGCGCAAGCATCCGCCGCGCCAACAGCTCTCCGGCGATGGTGCGCTTCCGGTCGTCCTCGCCGGCGATGTCGGCCACACGCCGCCGCCGCGTCTCATCCATCATGCCTATCACGGTCTGGGCCGCGTCCTCCGTCAGCTCCCGGATGTCAAACCACTGCAATTCCATATCCCGCGCCTCCCGCGTCATATTTTTCGCACCCATTGTATCACATCCTGCCGCGCCGCGCTACTGCTTTTTCGCCGCCGCAGGCTTTTCTCTGTACTTTCCGGTACTTCCACCCCTTGCCCAGGGGACGCGGCGGTGGTATACTATCCCCGTATCTGTAGTTTTCCATGAAAGGAGATGACGCCATGACCCGTGATGAGCTCCGCGCCAAGGCCAACGACCTGCCCCTGCTGCCCGGCGTCTATCTGATGATGGACAAGACCGGCCAGGTCATCTATGTGGGCAAGGCCAAAAAACTGAAAAACCGCGTCAGCCAATACTTTCAGGACACCGCCAGCCACAACGAGAAAACGAAGATGATGGTGGCCCATGTGGACCGGTTCGACACCATTATCGTCCGGTCGGAGTTCGAGGCCCTGGTGCTGGAGAATTCCCTCATCAAGCGCCATCAGCCCCGCTACAACATTCTGCTGAAGGATGACAAGGGCTATCCCTTCGTGCGGCTGGACAGCGGCGACTACCCCCGCTTTACCCTGGTGAACCGCACCGCCGACGACGGCGCGAAATACTACGGTCCCTTCGGCGGCCGGCACGAAACGCGCCTGGCGCTGGACGCCGTGTGCGCCGCCCTGCGCCTGCCCACCTGTTCCCGAAGGTTCCCCCGCGACATCGGCAAGGAGCGCCCCTGCCTGAACTTCCACATGGGCCGGTGTGACGGCTTCTGCCGCCCGGACGGTCCGGACGCGGCGGAATACCGCCGCCGCATGGCCCAGGCCACCGCCCTGCTGGAGGGCAAGCTGCGCGCCGTCACTGCCCAGCTGACGGAACGGATGACCGCGGCGGCGGAGGCCCTGGACTTCGAGACGGCTGCCGCCCTCCGCGACCGTGTACGGGCCTTGTCCGTGCTGACCAAGGACCAGCAGGTCATCGCCGGTATCTGCGCCGACACCGATGTCTGGGGCGCGTATACCAGCCCCGCCCGGTCCGGCTGCGCCATTCTCCACATTGAAGACGGCGATCTCCTGGCCCGGCAGACCGAGGTGTTCCCCGACGCTGCCGACAGCGAGAGCGCCCTGCTTTCCGCTGTGGTGCCCCAGTACTATCTGGCCCGCCAGTCCCTGCCCCGTGAGATCCTGCTTCCCGCCGCCATCGAGGACGCTGACGCGCTCTCGGCCCTGCTGACGGAGCGCAGCGGCCACGCCGTGGCCCTCCGGGTCCCCCAGCGAGGTCAGCGCCGCGCGCTGCTGGACATCGCCCACCGCAACGCCCGGGAGGAGGTGGAGCGCGTTACCGACGCCGTACAGCGCATTAACGGCACCCTGCGCCTTTTGCAGGAGACGGCTCAGCTGCCGGTCCTGCCCCGGCGCATGGAGAGCTATGATATCTCCCACACCGGCGGCGCGGACCAGGTGGGCGGCATGGTGGTCTTTCAGGACGGCAAGCCGCTGAAGTCCGCCTACCGCCGCTTCCGCATCGAGTCCTGCGCCGGCGCCGACGACTACGGTGCCATGCATGAGGTGCTCACCCGCCGGTTCCGGCGCTATCTGGACGGCGATGAAAAGTTTGCCCCCCTGCCGGACCTGCTGCTGATCGACGGCGGTCAGGAGCACGCCCGTGTGGCCGAGCAGGTGCTGGCAGGCTGCGGATTGGATGTGCCTGTGCTGGGCATGGTCAAGGACGACCGCCACCGCACCCGTGCGCTCATCACCGCCCGGGGCCATGAGCTGGGCATACAGCAGACACCCGCCCTGTTCGCCCTTATCGGCACGGTGCAGGAGGAGGTCCACCGCTTCGCCATCGCCTACCATCACCAGAAGCACACCCGTTCCGCCAAGCGCTCGCAGCTGGACGGTATCCCCGGCGTGGGAGAGGCGCGGAAGAAGCGGCTCCTGCAGCACTTCGGCACCGTCACCGCGGTAAAAAACGCCACGCTCGAGCAACTCTCCGCCGTGGTGCCGGAGGCGGCCGCCCGGGCGGTATATGAGAAGTTCCACGGATAAAAAAGTGCCCCCGGCAGAGCCGGGGGGACGTCGTACGCAAAAGAAAAGAGAGACGGCGAAGCCGTCTCTCTTTCGTTGTGTTTACTCGTCCAGGTTCTCGATCAGCTCAGCCAGCGCATCCACAGCTTCCTTCTCATCGCTGCCGTCCGCGATCAGTGTCACTGTGGTGTCCTTCATAATGCCCAGGCTCAGCACGCCCAGCAGGCTCTTCGCGTTGACGCGGCGTTCTTCTTTTTCTACCCAGATGCCGCTTTTGAACTCGTTGGCTTTCTGAATGAAATAGGTCGCGGGTCTGGCGTGCAGACCGACCTCATTTTTCACCGTGATCTCCCGTGTATACATGAACCAGCACTCCTTACGCACATTTTTACTCTCGCGCCAGAGGGTGCAGCGCGCAGAAACTAACCCTCACCATTTCCTATTATACTGGATTATGGCAGGATTGCAATGGGCATTGATACGAAAATCCCGCGATTTGCTCTATAATTCCCACTGCAATTTGTGAAAAATGATGTATCTTGCAGACAAATTCCGGTATTTGTCCAATCGAAAGCTCACATCCTGGCCTCTGCCCAGTCGCTGAGCTGCTCCAAAATGGGCAGCAGTGCCCGGCAGCTGTCCGTGGGGCCGTATTCCACCCGCACCGGCACCTCCAGATACTCCCGCCGTGTCACTAGCCCGTCGTGCTCCAGCTCCCGCAGGGCCGAGGCCAGCACCGTGTTGGAGATGCCGTCCAGCTTGCTCCGCAGGGCGTTGTAGCGGATGGCCCCGGCGTTGGCCACGGCGCACAGGATCTGCACCTTCCACTTGCCGCCGATCAGCTGCATGGCGTGGTGCAGCGGACATTTCTCCATACAGGGACAGTCGTAGTGGCTTTGCGGCATGGCCTGTGACATGGTAAGCCCCTCCTTACTTGCCCATAAAAATCTGCGCTCTTGCATTTCTCCAAAGCTATGGTATCATTATAGCAGGTAAGAAAACCGGAGTAAATAGCATGAGGAGAAAATCACAGCCATGAATATCTATCTTCAGGGGCTGACCATGGGCCTGGCCTACGTGGCGCCCATCGGTCTGCAAAACCTGTTCGTCATCAACAGTGCCCTGACGCAGAAGCGCAGCCGCGTCTACATCACCGCGCTCATCGTCATTTTCTGGGACATCTCTTTGGGTGTGGCCTGCTTCCTGGGTGCCGGCGCACTGATGCAGGCGCTGCCCTGGCTGCAAAAGGTCATCCTGGGGTTGGGCAGTCTGATCGTCATCTATATCGGCATCGGCCTGCTGCGGTCCAAGGCCAGTCTGGAGGGCGGCCGGGACGTGAACGTGCCCATATGGAAGCTGGCCGGATCCGCCTTCGTGGTCACCTGGCTGAACCCCCAGGCCATCATTGACGGCACCATGATGCTGGGCGCCTTCCGGGCCACCCTGACAAACGGCGGTGATCTGTTCTTCATCTGCGGCTTCGGCTCCGCCTCGGTGATCTGGTTCCTGACGCTGTCCACGGTTGTCTCCCTGCTGGGCAGTAAGTTCAACGAGAAGGTGCTGAACATCATCAACAAGGTCTGCGGCGCCGTCATCATCTTCTACGGCCTGAAGCTGCTGTACAGCTTCGTCCAGATGATGGGCTGGCTGTAAAACACTTCACAAATCACGTCCTTTCTGTTACAATAAGGCAGAAAGGGCGTGATCTTTTTATGGAACAGAACTACCGGCTCACCATCGCCTACGACGGCTCCCGCTTCTTCGGCTGGGAGCGCCAGCCGGACAAGGATACCATCCAGGGGAAGCTGGAGGCCGTGCTGGGCGCATTGCAGGGCCATCCGGTGAACGTCATCGGCGCGGGCCGCACCGACGCCGGTGTTCACGCCCGGGCCATGACCGCCAGCGTGGTGCTGGACGTGACGGAGACGCCCGACGCCATCCGTGACTATCTGAACCGCTATCTCCCCGACGCCATCGCTGTCCGGGAGGTCAAGGAGGCCGCGCCCCGTTTCCACGCCCGCTATAACGCCCTGGGCAAGACCTACCGCTACACCTGCCACACCGGGCCGGTGAAGCCGGTGTTTGACCGGAAGTACGTCACCCTGCTGGACTACGACCCGGATGTGGAGAAAATGCGGCAGGCGGCGGCCTATCTGCTGGGTGAAAACGACTTCGCCAGCTTCTGCGGCAATCCGCGGATGAAGAAGTCTACCGTCCGCCTGGTGGACCACATCGCTATCGAGCGCCGGAAGGACCGGGTGGTATTCACCTTCCATGGCACCGGTTTTTTGCAGAACATGGTCCGCATCATGGTGGGCACGCTGCTGGAGGTGGGCCGCGGCTACTGGACGCCGGAGCAGGTGCGTGACATCCTGGCCGCCAAAGACCGCAAGCAGGCGGGCCCCACCGCGCCGCCGGAGGGTCTGTGCCTGATGAAGGTGGATTATTGAGCAAAAAGCATCCGGGCGCTATCCCGGATGCTTTTGCTGCGTAAAAATGACCTAAGCCTTGGCTTAGGTCATTTTTGTTACATATTGTGGATATCGTCCAGCAGATCGTCCAGCGACATGGTCCGCACCTCGTCCTCGTCGGCCTGGGTGGGCTCGTCCTGGGCGGAGCGCTCTGCGGTCGCCGGCTCCTCCGCCGGCGCGGCGGGTGTCACGGGATCTGCCGGGGTCTTGTCGGGGATGGCGGCAGGCTCGCTGTCGCTGCTCTCCTCGCGGGGCACCAGACGGGGCACCCGTGCCGTGTGCCGTTCCTCGGGGATCAGGGGCTTCGCCGGGGTCCGCGGCGGTTCGTCGTCGTATTCCTCGTCATCGCCGCCGCCCGTGTGGCCGCGGCCGATCAGGAAGCCCAGCAGGAACAGCACCGCCACCAGCAGCACCGCCGCCGCGATGGCCACATACACGGTCTTGACCTCGCCGATCAGCGGCATCGCAATGGTCCCGGGAATCTCCAGCGGCGGTACCTCGGGGATGGTGGCCGGGTCGATGACCTCCACCGTGGGGACAATACCGGTATAGGCCGGCATCCGCAGCACATGGATGGTATAGTTCTGCTTGGTCTTGCCGTCCTCGGCGGTTCCGGTAACCGTGAGCACAGTCTCCGCCTCGGTGGCGGACAGCCGCACCTCGCCGGTGCCGGTGATGCCCTGGGCCTTTTCGTCCTTTGCCGTGGCGGCGATGGTTACCTGCTTCGTCTCATAGGGGACGTAGGCGATGTAATCCGTCACCGTGGGCGTGAACGCCGGAGACAGCGTGGCCCCCTCCAGCGTCAGGGCGGCGATGGACGCGTCGGTGGAGGGCTTGTAGTTGGGGTCCTGCTGGCGTGTGGCATCGATGGTATAGCTCTTGGTGGCGCCATTGGCCGCCGTGACCTTGATGGTCACGGTGTTGACGCCCACCGCCAGCTCATTGCCGCTGACAGACACCGTAGCGCTGTTGTCGGCCTTTTTGTAGTTCAGGTCCAGTTTTTCTACTGCGAAAGGCACCGTGCAGGTGTAGTACGTGGTGCTGCTGGAGAAGGACGGGCTCAGCGTGGCATTGGAGCAGCTCAGCGAACTGAGGTTGCAGTTGCCGCTGGGTGCCGCACCCACCTTGCCGGACCAGCTGGCGCTGTCCAGACTGGTGTCGCTGTTGCCGTCGGACACCACGATGTTGGAGAACGTGGCGGTCAGGGCGTCGCCCTCCTTGGCGCTGCCGGATACCTTCATCTTGATGGTGACCAGTCCGCCGCTGGAGCTGGACGTGCCGTAAACGCTGAACTTGTTGTTGTTGACCACGATGCTCCATCCGCTGACGGAGCAGTTGTAGTTGGTAAAGGACAAATTGCCGCTGTAGCTCAGGTCGGCGGTCAGACCGTAGACCTTGTTGGGCACGGACAGCGTCAGTGTGACGGTGTCGCCTGCCTGCGGGGCGGCAGTGCCGGTCAGCGTCGCTCCGGCGGCGTGGGCCTGCACGGGCAGCAGCGTGATCACCAGCAGCAGCGTCAGCAGCGCGGAGGCCGCGGCGCGGAACAGTTTGTTTTTCATAGGATGTTTCCTCCTCAGCCGATGGTGCGCTGGCCCACGGTGACCTGGGCGGCCTGCACCACGTCGGTGATGGTGACCTTGCCGTCACCGTTGATATCGGCCGCCTTGGCGTAGGCGCCGGACAGGCTGCCGGAGCCCACCACGGACTTCTGCAGCTTGACCACGTCGGTGATGGTGATCTTGCCGTCGCCGCTGACGTCGCCGGTGACCACGATAGTCACGGTGGCGGAACTGCTGACAGCGGTCATGCCGGTACCCACGAGGCCGGATGTCACCTTGGTGCTGCCGCTATAGATGGTGTAGCCCGCACGGTTCATTGCGGAGACAGACGTGCTGGGCGATACGCCGGTCAGATAGTTGCCGGAGGGCTTGGGCGTCTCGCCGCCGGTGCTCCCACCGGTACTCCCACCGGTGCCGCCGCCGGTGCCGCCGCCGCTGTTGGCCGTCTTGGTAAACACGGCGGTGTAGGTCACGTCGGCGTCGGGCATGACGGTGCCGCTGGTATAGCGCTTGCCGCTGGCATCCGCCCAATAATCGAAGCTGTACACGTACTTGCTGTCAGCCTGCATGACCGGATTCGTTGCAGGCAGCGTAATAATGTCGTTCTGGGCCAGCTTGTAGGAATCCCACACAGCGCCCTGGGACATGAACTTCACGGTGTGCAGCGTACCGAACTTGGCCGTAACGGTGTGGTTCTTGGGTGCCACAGGCGTGCTCTGGGATATCTCACGGTCATTGTAGAACCAGCCCTGGAAGCCCTTTTCGTCCACTTCAGGCAGCGCGCCGTAGGGTTGTGCCTCTTTATAGGTGCGCGTTTCCAAGGTCTTACCGTTGACCACGAAGGTCACCGTGTAGGTGTTGTTGGGGGCTTCGGGCGTGGTAGTCGTGGCCGCGCCCACAGTGAAGGTGGTATCCAGCAGCGTCACGGTGCTGTCGCTATCGGTGGTGCCGGTAATGGTGAGAGTATACTCCCCGGCGGAGAGCTTACTGAACTTCAGGGTCTCATCCAGTTCCCACAGGTCGAACCACTTGGCATTGATGCCGCTGCGGCTGGCGTAGGTAGGCGCTGTCCCGGTAGCTGTGTTGGTGACCACCGCTTTTACGGTGCTGATGTTTTGGGTGCAGGTGACGATACCGCGCAGGGGGAAGGAGGAGTTGCCCTGGGTCAGGTTGTGGACGATGCTCTTGCCGGTTTCGTCCTTCTCCGCCTTCTGGGGATAGAACAGACCGATGGTGTTCCAGGCGTCCTGTCCGGCCGCGGGCTTCATGGTCACAACAGCGGCGGTCTGGCTCTCCTTGCTCAAACCGACCTTATAGGCGGTGACAGTGGTGTTTGCAGCCTTAGCCTTCAGGTCTTCTCTTACCATGTCGGCCACGACTTCCTTTTCGATATCCTCGAGTTTTTTACCTGCAAAAATTTCGAGGAGCTTCTGCATCTCGTCATCCGTAAAGTCGGGGATATCCTCGGGTTTTGTCTCTTCACTTACAGCGGCAAGCGCCTTTATCCTTGTGATAAAGTCTTGCTTCGCGGTTTCATCCATAGTGTCGCCGAGCCCATCATTTACCATTTTGATGACCTCGTCATCCTTCTTGCCGTCAAGATTTGCCGCCATGAGGGTAATTATTTTCTTCGTCAGCGCGTCCACGTAGGCCTGCGCTACCTCACTGACAAGTTTTCCTGTTTCCTCGTCAGCGCCTTTCGCAAGTTCGCTTTCGATCTCCGCCCGCTTTGCCGTGATCTCTTCTTCCGTAGGCTCCGTGCGGGCGTTGGGATCAGCGACCTGTGTCTGGCTGACCGTGATGGTCAGGTAATTGCCGGTGCCCACGTTGCACAGTATGTAGCCGTTGTTGCTGCCGGTCAGTGTCCAGAACTGTCTGCTGTCGGCGGCGGCGTTTTGCAGCATCAGTGCGCCGTCAACGACCGCCAGACGCTTGCCATCCGTGGTGGCCATGGTGTATTTGTCGGAATTGTAGTAGGTCAGGATCAGCTGAGAGGCCTTCTCCTCGGCCACCAGGTCAGTGCTGCCTACGCTGTAGCTGAAGGTCCTGCCGTCGGAGTTATAGCACAGGGTGTATTTGCCCTCCAGGTGGGAGGTGGTGTTCTGATAGCGCATGACCAGCGCATCGGCAGGCTCGTTGATGTGCAGGCGGCTGTATACCGAGGACTGCACATCGCCGTCCGCTGCGCTGTAATAGGCCATGGAACGGTTCTTCACGCCATAGCGGTCAGACAGCTGGGTCTGCATATCCCGATACTTGGGGATATCCTCCGCCAGCTTGCTGCACTCAGTGTAGATGGCCTCGATCAGCTCCGCCTCGCTCTGCATCTTGAAGCCGCCCAGCCGGTTGTCGATGGCGCGGGTGACCACGTTATAAGCGCCGTCCACGCCATGCTGGACGCTGCGGCTCCACAGGACGTTCTTCAGGGCGATGGAGTAGTCGTTCAGGTTCAGGGAAGGGTATTTGCTTTGCAGGCGGCTGATCAGGGTCGAGTAGCGCTCGGTACCCCAGTACTCTGTCTGGGCGTTGGCAAACTCACCCTTGTTGACGCCGTGGCCCAGCTCCCTCCAGGCACTTTCAAAGTTGGGGCCGTAGCCTGCTGCGGCTGCGCCGCTGGTGTTCTCGCCGTAGGCCTTATCCAGCGTGGCCGCGAAGCCATTGTATATAGCATTGCCCTGGTAGTTCCGCAGCCAGGTGCGGAACGCGTCCAGCGTTCCCGCCTTGCTGGAGAACATATACAGGCCGAAGGACGTGCCGCCAGGGTCGCCGGGTACGGTGGAAACAGCGCCCGGGTCAGCGTCCGCGCCCGTCTCATAATATTGGCTCAGTGCGCCCAGGTCCTTCAGGCTGCTCCAGTTCTTACTGGCAGCCAGCAGTATGGTGGTCGCGCAGCTCACCGCCATCACCGCCGCCAGGATCAATGCCATTCCCCGTTTCGTCCTTTTCATGTCGATACACCCTGCCTTATCTCTAAGTTGTATGGGAAGCGCCGGCGGCGGGAAAGCTCCTCCGCCGATTTACATAACAATAGTCATGTGTAGTATACCATCGGTCTGCGTCGTTGTCTACCAAAAAAACGAGAAAAACACAAAAAATATGAAAATTTTGTCACCGGCGCCACAAGATTTGGGTGGATTTATGGCGCGAAATGGCGTATAATGGCCGCAGGCTGACAAAAATACGCAAGGAGAAATCAATTTATGTCAACGAATACGAAAAAGAAACACGGTACCGGCGCGGCGGTGGTACTCATCGTGCTGTGCCTGCTGGCGCTGGGCACGCTGGGATATATTATCTGGCGGCAGTTTAATCCCGTGGTGCCGGAGACGGCGGCGGGCTATGTGGCCGCCGCCGGGACCACCGCCCCTGTGTATGACGAAAACGGAGCCCAGCTGGGTTCCCTGGTCCGCGGCGCGGAGGTACAGTACGTTGCTGAGGACGCCGAGGACGGCGCGGACCGCGTCCGCGTGGTCAACGGCGAGGGCTATGCCTATCTGGACGCGGCCAACCTGACCGCGGATTACAGCAGCGCGGTGCTGACGGAGACGGTGTACGCCCTGCGGGGCATGAGCCTGACGGATGAGACGGGCGCGGTCCCCGGCTGCGCGGTGGAAAAGGGCATGGCGCTGACCGTCACCGGCTTTGACGGCCTGGACGAAAACGGCGAGGTCCTGCGCTGGGCCGTCAGCTGTGACCGGGGCGAAGGGTACATCGACAACGCCAACGTCCGCATGACGGAGGAGGAAGCGCTGGCGCAGTATGACGACGCGCTCTACCAGCGCCACGCCGCGCGGGGCGACGCCTGGGGCGGCGGCGACGCGGCCGACCTGGACTACTACCCCACGGAGAAGCCGGTCTTTACCGACAACGTCATGCCCGACGAGGTGCGGGCCCTGTACCTGAATGGCAGCGCCATTCAGTACGCGGACAGCTATATCCGGCTGGCCCAGGGGACGGGCATCAATGCCTTTGTGGTGGACATCGTGGACGGCACGGCGGTATCCTACGCCTCCCCGGTCATGCAGCAGTACAGCCCGTCCGCCTACGCCGCGGCTCAGGACACTATGGAGGGCTTCCGGGCCAATGTGCAGAAGCTCCGCGACGCCGGCTACTACGTCATCGGCCGCATCACGGTGTTCAATGACGCCCACCTGGCCGCCGACCACCCGGAATATGTCATCTCCGACCTGAACGGCACGCCCCTGAAGATCAGCTCCATGTACTGGCCCAGCGCCTACAACCGCACCGTGTGGCAGTACAAGGTGGAGCTGGCTCTGGAGGCCGCCGCTCTGGGCTTCAACGAGATCCAGTTTGACTACATCCGCTTCCCCGACGGCGCGTATAAGTACGAGCAGGCGGGTACCATCGACTACAAGAACACCTACGGTGAGAGCAAGGCACAGGCGGTCCAGCGGTTTCTGATCTACGCCGCGCAGCGGCTGCATGACGCCGGGTACTACATCTCCGGCGATGTGTTCGGCGAGTGCGCCAACGCCTACGTCACCGCCTGCGGCCAGTACTGGCCGGCCATCAGCTCCGTGGTGGACGCCATCTCCGGCATGCCCTACCCCGACCATTACAGCGCCCAGGGGGACTATAAGCCGTGGGAGCACCCCTATACCACCGTCCACAACTTCGGCGAGAGCGCCATGGCCCGCCAGAGCGAGACGGCCTCTCCCGCCGCGGTACGCACATGGATACAGTGCTACAACGCCATACGGGAGCCGTACAACCACTACGGCGCGGCGGAGCTGGCCGATGAGGTGCGGGCCCTCCGCGACGCTGGGTGCACCGGCGGCTTTATGACCTGGAACGGCGCGTCCGACATCGACAAATACGCCGAGGTCATCTCCGCCCTGAGCTGATATGAACGCAAAAAAGAAAGCCCGCATGGGCTTTCTTTTTTGCTTATTGCGTCTCCATGGCCTTCTGGGCAAAGCTGTTGTCCACCAGCTTGTCGAAGTCCACCCACTGGTCCTTCTCCAGCTCGCCGGCCTCGGTCATCACCGTCTCCAGCCGTTCCAGCGCCGACCGCGCCATCATGGGCCCCGCGTTCCATGCATCGATCTGCCGGTGCCGGGAGGTAACGGCCTCCAGCGTGTCGATGTCCGTATCCGGGAACTGGTCGATGATGGCCTCTGCCACCTCCCGGTCTGTGTGGTCCACGATCCACTGCTGCGCCCGGGCAATGGCGTTGGCAAAGCCCTGAATGACCTCCGGATGCGCCGTCATATAACTCTGGCTGGCGAAATAGGCGGTGTAGGGGATCTCCCCGGACTCCTCGCCGATGGAGCAGAGGATATACCCGTGTCCGGCGCGCTCTATCTCCGTGGCGGTGGGCTCAAACAGCGTCACATAGTCCCCCTGTCCGCCGGTGAAGGCCCCGGCCATCATGTTGAACTGCACCGAGGTGTCCACCACCGCGTCCTCCTGGGGTACGATGCCGTGCTGCTTGAGGACGTATTCCAGCGTCATCTCCGGCACGCCGCCCTTGCGCCCGCCGATGATGGTCTTGCCCTTCAGGTCGTTCCAGTCGAAGACCTCGTCGCTGCGGCCCACCAGGAACGAGCCGTCCCGCTTGGTCAGCTGGGCGAAGATCACCGGCAGATCGTCCTTGCCCTGCGCGTGGATATAGATGCAGCTCTCCGGCCCGGCCAGGCCGATGTCCGCGCCGCCGGATACCACGGCGGTCATCACCTTGTCGGCGCCGCCGCCGTTGCTCAGCTCGATGTCCAGCCCCTCGTCGGCGAAGAACCCCTGGCTCATAGCCACGTACTGCGGTGCGTAGAACACCGAGTGCGTCACCTCGCTGAGCCGGACCGTGACATTTTTCGCCTCCGTGCCGGCGGTATCGCCGGTATCGGCCCCCGCGCCGCAGCCGGTCAGCAGGCTGAGCGACAGCAGCGCGGCCATACAAATGCAAATAAGTTGTTTTTTCATGCACGTACCCCCCATAGATGATTTAAGAATGCTTCTGCCCGCAGCACCAGCAGGTACATCCCCACCGCCGCCAGCCCCAGCACCAGCACGCTGGCCATGACCAGGTCCATGTTGAATACCTGGGAGCCGTAGACGATGAGATACCCCAGCCCGGCCCGGGATACCAGGAACTCGCCCATGATGACCCCCACCCACGAGAGTCCCACGTTCACCTTCAGTGTGGAGAACAGCGTGGGACAGTTGGCCGGGAACACCAGCAGCCACAGGATCTGGCGCTTATCAGCGCCCAGCGTCCGCATCAGCCGCAGCTTCTCCGGGTCGGTGGTGCGGAAGCCGGTGTACATACTCAGGATGGTGACGATGAGTGAAATGGCCAGCGTCATGGTGACGATGGCCCCCATGCCCGCGCCCATCCACACGATGAAGATGGGCCCCAGGGCTGTTTTCGGCAGTGCGTTCAGCACCACCAGGTACGGGTCCAGAATGCGGGCGGCGGTGTCCGACCACCACATGGCCACGGCGACGGCCGTGCCCAGCACTGTCCCGGCGGTAAAGCCCAGCACCGTCTCACCGATGGACACCGCCGCGTGGTGCCACAGCTCGCCGGAGGCGCACAGCCGCCACAGGGTCTGCACCATGCGGCTGGGACTGCTGACCAGAAAGCCGTCGGACAGCCCCAGCCGGCAGCTGAGCTCCCACACGGCAAACAGCACCGCCACCAGCGCGATCTGCCAGATACGCACCCGGCGCTTTTCGCGGCGCACGGTCCTCAGGTACGCCGCACGGCGGGGCGAAGGCGTTTTCTCAGGCATGAACGTCCAGCTCCTTCCATATGGCGTTGAAGTACCGGTGAAATTCCGGCGTGTCCCGGCGCTCCAGCGGCGGCAGACCACGCAGCGCACCCATGTCCATCTCCGCCTTCACCACGGCGGGGCGGCGGGACAGCACCACCACCCGGTCGGACATACTCACCGCCTCAGCGATGTCATGGGTGACCAGCAGGGCCGTTTTGCCCTCCTGCTGCAATATGCGCCAGATATCCGCCGATACCGCCAGCCGTGTCTGGTAGTCCAGGGCGGAAAAGGGCTCATCCAGCAGCAATATCTCCGGCTCAGTGGCCAGGGTCCGGATCAGGGCGCAGCGCTGGCGCATACCGCCGGAGAGCTGGCAGGGCCGCTTTTTGGCAAAGGACGCCAGCCCGTAGCGCTCCAGCAGCCGGGACACGTGTGCATAGGCCGCCGGGTCCTTCTCGCCACGGACCGTCAGCCCCAGCGTCACGTTGTCCCATATATTCCGCCACTCGAAAAGCTGGTCCCGCTGGGGCATAAAGCCGATTTTTGGCGACGTGCCCTGTACCGTCCGGCCGTCGATCTCGATAGCGCCGCCGCTGAGGGGCTCCAGACCGGCAATGGCGCTGAGCAGGGTGGATTTGCCGCAGCCGGAGGGCCCCACTAAACTGACGAACGAGCCCTCCTCCACCGTGAAGGACACGTCCCGTACCGCCTCCACCTCGCCGTCCGGGGCTTGATAGCAGGCGGCGGCATGACGGAGCGTAATGCTCATATCCTATGTGACCTCCTGTCGGGAATGATGGGAGACTTCTCTCCGTGGTCATTCTACGCAGGAGGGACCCGCGTGGTGCCCTACGGCAGCAGATACGGTGCCAGCAGCGCCGCCAGTCCTGCTGACAACGCCGCCTGCACCGCCTTGGCCGGCACATACAGCCGCAGGGAGATGCCGCTGCCCGCCGTCACCGCCGCCGTCTGGCAGTGGATGCTGAGCCCGCCCCAGCCCAGCAGCGCCGCCGCGGTGACGAAGCCCCGGCGGTCCGGCGTCAGGCGCAGGATGCCGTTGGTCAGCTCCAGCACCCCCGCCGCCAGCGGCGGCAGGGGACCGATGAGCCCCTCCGCCAGACGCAGCAGCACCAGAAAGAACACCACGAACCCGCACACCCGGGCCATGGCGGACACCGCCCCCTCCACCGCCCGGAGAAACTGCCCCGTCAGTCCGGTTTGCGGCGGCACAGGCCGTTTCGGCATGGCGGTGACGGGCAGCGGGCGGCGGCAGAACAGCAGACCCGTCAGCAGCGCGGCGGCACAGTGCAGCAGATATAGCCAGGCTCCCGTCCGGGCGCTGCCGAATACCGACACCCCCGCCACGCCGATGGCAAAGGCCGGGCCGGCGTTGTTACAGAACGTCAGCAGCCGCGCCCCCTCGGCAGGGGACAGCTCTCCCCGGCGCACCAGCTCCGCCGCCGTCCGCGCCCCCACAGGATAGCCGCCCACCAGCCCCAGCAGCAGGGCGGCGCACCCCGCGCCGCCGCAGCGGAAGAGCCGCCCGAAGGGGCGTGCCAGCGCCCGGCCCGCCGCCTCCGCTGCCCCCAGCGCCACCAGCAGGGACGAGACGGCGAAAAACGGGAACAGCGCCGGTATCACCGACGTCAGACACAGCTGTATGCCGTCCCGCACCGCCTGGGCCGCCGTCTCCGCCTGCCGCAGCAGCAGTATCGCCAGTGCCCCGCTGCCCAGCAGTGCCAACACGCGCTTTATCATCACCATCACCGGTCCCCAGCCTATGCGCGCCGCCGCCGGGAAATACCCCGCCCCGGACAGGCAAGTTCCGGCGCGTCCGCGCATAGCGTTCTGTATCATCCGCAGGGAGGTGACGGTGTGGCGGGACTGAAAAAGAAGCTGGCCCAGGTGGGCCAGGAGGCGCTGGAGCGCCTGGAGCTGCCGGTGAACATCGCCGCCGGCGTGGCCCGGATCGAGCTGCTGGGCAACCGGGAGCTGTATATGGACCGGCACCGTGGCGTGCTGGCCTACACCACCGAGGCGGTGGACGTCAACGGGGGCGGCGTGGTGGTCCGCGTCCGGGGCCAGGACCTGCAGCTGCTGGTGATGACGGAGCAGGAGCTGCGGATCACCGGAAAAATATCCGGCATCGAACTGGTGGAGTAAGGGGGATCGCCGTGTACCGTAAAGCAGTGAATTATCTCCGCGGTCAGGCGGTGGCCGAGGTGACCTGCGCCGCGCCGGAGCGCGTGGTGAACCTGTGCGCCGCCCACGGCATTCCCTTCTGGGACCTGACTTGGCTGACGGAGACATCCTTCCGCGTGACCACCACCCTGTCCGGCGCGCGGCGCCTGGCCGAGGTGACGGCGGACATCGGCGCACAGGTGACCGTGTGCCGAAAGTCCGGCGCGCCGGAGCTGTGGCGGCGGTGCAGGCACCGGTATGTGCTGCTGGCGGCGGTGCTGGTGCTGCCGCTGCTGCTGGCGGTGGGCAGCGCCTTCATCTGGGACTTCGAGGTCACCGGCAACGACACCGTCCCCACGGAAAGCGTATTGCAGGCACTGGAACGATGCGGCGTGCGCGTGGGCACGCGTGGTGTGGGCCTGGACCAGGACGAGCTGCGGAACCGGGTGCTGCCGCTGCTGCCGGACGTGGTGTATCTGGCGGTGAACGTCAGGGGCTGCACCGCCCACGTGCAGGTGGTGGAGCGCGTCCGCCCGCCGCATCTGTACCGGGACAGCGACGTGCAGAACATCGTGGCGGCCAGAGACGGGCTCATCACGAAGATCGAGGCGCTGGACGGGGTGACCTGCGCGGCGGTGGGCGAAACGGTGCAGGCGGGGCAGGTGCTGCTGTCCGGGGTGGATGACTCGCCCCGGGGCTGCCGGTATATGCGGGCCACCGGGCGGATCTGGGCCCGGACATGGTACGAGTGGACGGTGCCCGTACCTCTGGAGACGGTGCTGAAGGACGGTACGGAGCCCGTGAAGACCCGCACCCATACTGCGCTGGACCTTGGACGGCACCGAATTGCGCTGCCTGCGGGGGACAGCATATTGCAGGGCCGGGAAAACTGTGATAAAATAATACGATACCGTGGCGTGCAGCTGCCCTTCGGGCTGCGCCTGCCAGTAACGCTGGTAACAGAGACGGTGGCCGAGCGCGCGGTGTACGACGGTGAACGTCCGGAGGATGAGGCCCGCGCCGAGGGACAGAAGCAGCTGGAGGCCCAGTTGGCGCAGACCATCGGAGACGACGGCCGTGTTCTGAAAGCGGACGTATCCGCCCGGCGGCAGGGCGCGTACCTTATGGTGACGCTGCGGGCGGAGTGCGAGGAACAGATCGGCGTGGACGCGCCGCTGACTATAACAAGCGATACAGGGAGGTAAACCCGGAATATGGAACAACGTATCGGTATTGAACGCATGGAGGAGGCCGTCAATCTTTTCGGCTCCTTCGACGAGAATATCCGGCTCCTGGAGGCGGAATTTCAGGTGCAGGCGGTGAACCGGGGCGGCGAGATCGTCGTGTCCGGCGAGCCGGAAAACGTGATGCTGGCGGTGAAGGCGGTGCAGGCGCTGCTGACCCTGTCCAATAAGGGCGAGACGATCACCGACCAGCACGTGCGCTACGTCATCGGGCTGGTGCGCTCCGGTCAGGCCGAGCGCATCAGCGAGCTGACCCAGGACGTGATCTGCATCACCAGCAAGGGCAGGCCCGTCAAGCCCAAGACCATCGGCCAGAAGGAGTACGTCAACGCCATCCTGAAGCAGACCGTCACCATCGGCGTGGGCCCTGCCGGCACCGGCAAGACGTACCTGGCGGTGGCGGCGGCGGTGGCCGCCTTCCGGGACAAGCAGGTGAACCGCATCATCCTCACCCGTCCGGCGGTGGAGGCCGGCGAACGGCTGGGCTTCCTGCCCGGCGACCTGCAGTCGAAGGTGGACCCCTATCTGCGCCCGCTGTACGACGCCCTGTTCGATATGCTGGGGGCGGAGACGTACCAGAAGTATCTGGAGCGGGGCAACATCGAGGTGGCGCCCCTGGCCTATATGCGCGGGCGGACGCTGGACGACAGCTTTATCATTCTGGACGAGGCCCAGAACACCAGCCGCGAGCAGATGAAGATGTTTCTCACCCGCATGGGCTTCGGCTCCAAGGTGGTCATCACCGGCGACGTGACCCAGATCGACCTGCCCACCGACAAGGTCAGCGGCCTGAAGGAGGCCATGAAGGTGCTGCGGGACGTGGAGGGCGTGGCCATATGCAGGCTCACCAAGGAGGACGTGGTGCGCCATGTGATGGTGCAGCGCATCATCGAGGCCTACGCCAAATTTGAGGAGAAAAAGAAATGAAACGACACTATATCCCGGTGACCGCCGATGTCCCCGGTGTCAGCGAGGGCACACGCAGCTTTCTCCGCAGGGTCATCCGCACAGCGCTGGCCGAGCAAGGGGTGGACTTCCCCTGCGAGGTGGATGTGCTGGTGACCGGCGACGCGGGCATCCACACCATCAACCTGGAGATGCGTGGGGTGGACCGCCCTACGGACGTGCTGAGTTTTCCGGAGTTTGAACTGACTCCCGGCGAGCTGCCCGGCGCGGAGGACGCCGACCCCGGCACCGGCTATGTGCCCCTGGGGGACATGGTCATCTCTCTGGAGCGCGTGAAGGCGCAGGCGAAGGAATACGGCCACGCCAACCGCCGGGAGCTGGCCTATCTGGCGGTACACTCCGTGCTGCACCTGCTGGGCTACGACCACCTGGACGAGGGTCCCATGAAGGCCCAGATGCGCGAAAGAGAAGAGGCCATCATGTCCGTGCTGGGCCTGGAACGAAAATAACGCTGCACGAAAATTGCTCAAACGAAAGAAAGTTGAGGATCACCTATGAACATCACAAAAACCGCAATGATCACCGTGTGCGGACGGCCCAACGTGGGCAAGTCCAGCCTGACCAACGCCCTGGTGGGCGAGAAGATCGCCATTGTTTCGGACAAGCCCCAGACCACCCGCAACCGCATTTACGGCGTGGTGAACCGGGGCGATACCCAGTATGTGCTGCTGGATACGCCGGGCCTGCACAAGCCCCGTTCCCGGCTGGGGGACTATATGGTCAAGGTGGTGCGGGAGAGCCTCAGCGACGTGGAGTGCGCGCTGCTACTGGTGGAGCCCATCCCCCATGTGGGCGAGCCGGAGAAGGTCCTTTTGCAGCGCATCCGGGAGGAGCAGCTGCCCTGCGTGCTGTGCATCAACAAGATCGACACGGTAGAGAAAAAGGAGGCCCTGCTGGAGGTCATCGCGGCGTACAGCGCGGCCTATGACGGCTTTGATGCCATCATTCCCATCTCCGCCCGGACCGGCGACGGCCTGGATGAGCTGATGCGGCAGCTGTCCCAATACGCCCAGGAGGGCCCCCAGCTGTTCCCCGACGGCATGACCACCGACCAGGCGGACAGCCAGGTGTGCGCGGAGATCGTCCGGGAGAAGATGCTGCGCTGCCTTGACAAGGAGATCCCCCACGGCACGGCGGTGGAGGTGACGAAGTTCTCCGAACGGGAGGACACGGGCATCATCGACCTGGACGTGACCATCTACTGCGAGAAGGCCAGCCACAAGGGCATCATCATCGGCAGAGGCGGCGAAATGCTCAAGCGCATCAGCTCCGCGGCCCGTCGGGATATTGAGAAATTCATGGGCACGAAGGTGTACATGGAGACGTGGGTGAAGGTCAAGGAAAATTGGAGAGATAATCCGAATTTCATCAGAAGTCAGGGCTATAACGAGGAGTAAGGCTGCGGTCGCAGCATGCACTCCGGCCAGTTTTCCTGCGAGCGGAGCGAGCCGCCGCGCATGCGGTGTGAATTCGAAGAATTCCGTAGGCGGAATTCATTTCCGCCGTAAAGCGATAAAATGCGGGGTCCCCGCTCGATGGGACATCGAGTGGGGCAAACTGGCGGGATAATCCCAACTTCATCAGAAGTCAGGGCTACAACGAGGAATAACATCAACAAATTTCCAGCCATAAAACCGGCGAAAGCTCCCATGCTAACGACATGGAGGTGTTCGCGTGGACTACTGGGAATTATTTTTGGACACCGGCGCGCCGGAGGCGTATCTGCTGTACCGCGGGGCCCAGGAGGCTGTATGCAAAGTGGAAAGACCGTGACCGGCGGCGTGGTGCTGCGGGTCACAGACACAAAGGAGACAGATCGGATATTGACGGTGCTGACGGCGGACCGGGGGAAGATACCCCTGATCGCCCGGGGTGCGCGGCGAAAGAACAGCCGCCTGGCGGCGGCCTGCCAGATGCCGGCCTATTCCGAGCTGACCATTTTCAAGCGGGGCAGCTGGTATATGCTGGATGAGGCGTCGCCCATCGAGCTGTTCGACGGGCTGGGCCGGGACATCGAGCTGCTGGCGCTGGCGGCGTGGTTCTGTGAGCTGACGGAGGCGGTGTGCGCCGAGGAGACGCCCTGCCCTGAGATACTGTCGCTGCTGCTGAACGCCCTGTACGCCCTGTGCCGCACGGGGAAGGACCCGCGGCTGGTGAAGGCGGCGTTCCAGTTCCGACTGATGGCGCTCTCGGGCTTTGAGCCGCTGGCGGAGGAATGCGCCGTGTGCGGAACGGCACAGCCGGAGGGACCGGTGCTGGACATCTCCGGCGGATTTGTGGCGTGCGGAACGTGCAGGGGCCCGGAGCGCAGCTTCCGGCTGCCGCTGACCGAGGCTGGTCTGGCGGCGCTGCGGCACGTGCTGTACGCGGACCCCAGGCGGCTGTACAGCTTTACGCTGGAGCCGGGCGCCCTGCAGGCGCTGGATCAGGCGGGCGAGGCGTTTATCGCCGCCCAGCTGGAGCGCGGGTTCCGGACGCTGGACTATTACAAGGCCCTGTTGGGATAACAGGAGGACATACATACATGAGCGAGTTATTTGAGAAATCTATCCGCACACTGGAGCTGCCGGCGGTGCTGGAGCTGCTGGCGCGCCATGCGGTCAGCGACGAGGCCAAGGCCCGGTGCCTGCGGCTGCGTCCTGCCACAGACGCGGCGGCGGTGGAGCACCTGCTGGATGAGACGGACGCGGCCAAGACGCGGCTGGGCCTGCACGGCAGTCCGTCCTTTGCGGGTGTGAAGGACGTATCCCAGGCACTGGACCGGGCGGACCACGGCGGCGTGCTGAACACCCGGGAGCTGCTGGATGTGGCCGGCGTGCTGACCGCTGCGCGGCGGGTCAGCGACTATGACGCGGAGCGTCAGGGGGAGGCCACGGCCATCGACCGGCTATTCTCTGCCCTCCACGTGAACCGCTATCTGGAGGATAAAATACGCGGCGCCATACTGGACGAAGAGACCATCGCCGACACCGCCAGCCCGGAGCTGGCGGACATACGGCGGAATATGCGCGCTGCGGCCAGCAAGGGACGGCAGATCCTGCAGCGGATCATCTCGTCGCCCTCCTACGCCAAGGTGCTGCAGGAGGCGCTGATCACCCAGCGGGACGGGCGGTTCGTGGTGCCGGTAAAGGCGGAGTGCAAGGGCAGTCTGCCGGGTCTGGTACACGACATCTCATCCTCCGGGGCCACGCTGTTCGTGGAACCCATGGGCGTGGTGCAGGCCAATAATGAATTGAAGGAATTGCAGGCCCGTGAGGAAAAGGAGATCGACCGGGTGCTGCGTATACTGTCCGGCGAGTGCGCGGCGCAGCGGGAGAACATCCTGTACGACTACGACCTGCTGGTGCAGCTGGACACCATTTTCGCCCGGGCACAGCTGAGCTATGCCATGGACGCGGGGCGTCCGCTGGTGCGGAAGCGGGGCGGCATCGACCTGAAGCGGGCACGGCATCCCCTGCTGGACCCGGCCAAGGCGGTGCCGGTGACGGTGGCGCTGGGCGGCGCGTATGACACGCTGGTCATCACCGGCCCCAATACCGGCGGCAAGACCGTGACGCTGAAAACCCTGGGGCTGCTGTGCCTGATGGCCCAATGCGGCCTGCACATCCCCGCCGGCGACCAGAGCGCCGTGCAGGTGTTCGACCGGGTACTGGCGGATGTGGGCGACGAGCAGAGCATCGAGCAGAGCCTGTCTACGTTTTCGGCGCACATGGCCAACACAGTGGAGATACTGAAGCTGGCGGATGAGAAGAGCCTGATCCTGTTCGACGAGCTGGGGGCGGGCACCGACCCGGTGGAGGGCGCGGCGCTGGCCATCGCCATCATTCAGGACGTGCGGCGCAAGGGCGCGCTGACGGCGGCCACCACCCATTACGCGGAACTGAAGACCTTTGCCATGACCACGGCGGGGGTGGAGAACGCCAGCTGTGAGTTCGATGTGCAGACGCTGCGGCCTACCTACCGGCTGCTCATCGGCATACCGGGCAAGTCCAACGCCTTTGCCATCTCCCGGCGGCTGGGGCTGGACGAGAGCGTCATCGAGGACGCCAAGGCCCAGATGGACAGTGAATCCGTGCGGTTCGAGGACGTGCTGACCCAGCTGGAGGAGAAGCGCCAGCGGCTGGAGAAGGCCCAGGGCGAGGCGGACCGGCTGTGGCGCCAGCGTGAGGAGGACGCGCGGAAGGCGCGGACCTTCCGTGAGCAGATGGAGAGGGCCAAGGACAACGCCCGGACCAAGGGCGAGGCCGAGGCGCGGCGCATCGTGCAGCAGGCCCAGCGGCAGGCGGACCAGGTGTTCGCCGAGCTGGACGAGCTGCGGAAACAGCAGCAGCAGTCGGACTATCAGACTGTGAATGACCGGAAGAGCGATATACGCCGCCGCCTGAACGAGGCGGAGACGGCGCTGCACCAACGGGACGAGGATACAGAGCCGGTCCCCGCGCCTACGCGGCCCATCGCCGTGGGCGACACGGTGGAGCTGGCCGGTGTGCGTACCGGCGCCGCGGTGCTGGCAGTCAACGGCGACGGCACGCTGCTCCTGCAGGCGGGCAAGATGAAGATGACCGTGAAGGCCGCGCAGGTGCGCCTGCTGGAAACGGCGGAGGAGATCGAGAAGAAGAAAAAGCAGTCCGCCGCCGCGCAGCAGCGCAGCGGACCGGCGGTGTCCATCAACACCGGCGCGCGGGCGTCCGCCGAGCTGGACATCCGGGGCCTGGAGACGCTGGAGGCCGAAAGCGTGGTGGAGAACTACCTGGACGCGGCATCCCGGTCCAAGCTGGGCACCGTGACCATCATCCACGGCAAGGGCACCGGCGCGCTGCGCGCCGCCGTGCACCAGCTGCTGAAGAAAAACAAACAGGTCAAGTCCTTCCGCCTGGGCCGATACGGCGAGGGCGAGGCCGGCGTGACCGTGGTAGAGCTGAAATGAACAGCACCCTCCTGCGCCGGCAGGAGGGTGCTGCTTTTTCAGCGGGAGATAAAAAGGGCCGGCCGAGCCGGTCCCTTTTATGTATCACAGCTGCTTGATGAAGCAGCGGCGGCGCTTATGCTGTTCGGTCTGAAAATCCTTCCACTGGGACTGGACCTTGTCGTTCAGCTCCAGCATGGGGCCGGTCTCGGACTGCTTGATGCCCAGCTTGTGGCAGCCTTTCATGGCCTTGCTGAGGATAATGGCGTTGACACCCTTTTTCTGGTAGTCCGGGTGGACGGCGATGAGCAGCAGGTCCACGGTGTCGTTCCTGTGGAAGGCCTTGAGAACGTCGATCCAGCCGGTGGGCATGAGGCGGCCCCGGTGCTTCTGCAGGGCGGAGGCCAGGCTTGGCGCACCTACGCCGAAGGCCACCATGCGGTCGTTTTCATCCATGACGAAGCAGGTGGTGTTGGGATTGATGAGGGGCGCGAACTTGGCGGAGTACTTTTTGATCTGGCGGTCAGAGAGATCCACAGTGCCGTACAGCGGCGCGTAGGCCAGGTTGACCAGCTCGAAAAACGGCTTGAGCAGGGGCAGATAGGACAGGCGGTTCCTGGCCTCGTGAATGTGCAGGCGGTGGCGCTTGAGAACGAAGTCGGAGATCTTCTCCCAGCGCTGTATGGTGGCCTCGTCCTCCGGGACGGTGATAAGCTCCTCGATCCAGTCCACGTCCTTCACATAGCCCAGGGCGGCCATGTGGTCGATGTAGTAGGGATAGTTGTAGTATGTGAAAAAGCAGCTGCGGCGGTCAAAGCCCTCCACCAGCATACCCTCGCGGTCCATGTCGGTGAAACCGAGGGGACCGTGAACGGCGGTGCAGTCCAGCTCCTTCGCCCAGGCCTCCACCGTGCGGAACAGGGCGGAGGAGACCTCCGGGTCGTCAATGAAATCCACCTGGGTAAAGCGCAGGCGGTTGGCACCCCACTTGTCGTTGGCCTTGCGGGAGTGGATGGCACCGATGCGGCCCACGATCTCCCCGTCGCGCATGGCCAGCCAGCAGCGGGCGTCGCAGTATTCAAAGGCGGGGTTCTTGCTGCGGTCCCAATCGGACAGATCGTCGCCATAGGTGGCGGGGACGAACTGAGGTACGTCTTTATACAACTCATTTGGATAGTCCACGAACCGGCGCAGCTGGGCTTTGTCAGTTACTTCTATAATGGAGACCATTTAGTATACCTCCTGTATCATGCAAACACACATATAGTGTACGACATTATTTCACAAAAAGCAAGGATAGTGACATTAAGAACACATTAACTTTACCCCAATGTTACCCACTGCAAAAAATCAGAAAAAACGTTTGACAAACCGGACAGGCAGGTGTACAATACAGTTGAGCACGAATAGAGTCACCCCCCTCTGTCCGTGCCACCCCCCTGTCGGGTATTCCCCCTTTTACCCGACAACACACCACCACAGGGAGCGCTACGGCGCTCCTTGTGGCCGTCTTGGGGAGGGAGAAAGAGCAGCCGAAAGGCTGCTCTTTCTTCATTTCCGGGGGAATATCTGCCCCATGCCGCCGGGCAAACGGCGCGGAGACAGCAGAGAGCAGCGGCGCCGGAACATCGTTCCGGCGCCGCTGCTTATTGCCGGCATTTCAAGCGCGGAGAGGGTGCCCTGCTTCAGTTCAGAGTGCCGTCCTTTTGCCGGAACAGGGCCTGTACCCGGCGGCGGAGCACGGCGTGCTCCGGCCGGGTCAGCAGCGGGTCGCCGGCCAGCAGCTGCTGCGCGGCATCCCGGGCCTCGGCCAGCAGGGGCATATCGCAGCTGAGGTCGGCGGCCTTCAGCGTGGGCAGGCCGTGCTGGCGGCTGCCGAAGAAGTCGCCGGGGCCCCGGAGCTTCAGGTCCTCCTCGGCGATGCGGAAGCCGTCGCTGGTCTGGGTCAGGGCCTTCAGCCGCCGTTTCGTGTCGTCGTTCTGTACGTCGCTGAGCAGAACACAGTAGCTCTTGGCCTGGCCGCGGCCCACCCGGCCGCGCAGCTGGTGCAGCTGGCTCAGGCCGAAGCGGTCGGCGTTCTCCACCACCATCAGCGTGGCGTTGGGCACATCCACGCCCACCTCCACCACGGTGGTGGAGACCAAGATATCGCTCTCCCCGGCGGCGAAGGCGGCCATGACCTTTTCCTTCTCCTTTGGCTTCATACGGCCGTGGAGCACGGCTATCCGCAGCTCGGGGAAGGTATCCTCCTGCAGTGCCTTGGCGTAGGCCGTCACGGCCTTGCGCTCATCGGGCAGAGCGTCATCCTCGCCCACCAGCGGGCAGACGATGAACACCTGATGGCCCTCCTGCACCTGCTTGCGGATAAAGCCGTTGAGCCGCGCCCGGTATTTCTCGCCCAGAGCGAAGGTCTCCACTGTCTGCCGTCCCGGCGGCAGCTCATCGATCACGGACACATCCAGATCGCCGTAGATGATAAGGGCCAACGTCCGGGGGATCGGGGTGGCGGACAGCACCAACGTGTGCGGGGCGGCGCCCTTATGGGACAGGGCGGAGCGCTGTTCTACGCCGAAGCGATGCTGTTCATCGGTGATCACCAGACCCAGGCGCGCATACTGTACGTCCGCCGTCAGCAGGGCGTGTGTACCGATGCACAGTGTGATATCCCCGCTTTGCAGGCCGGCCAGAATGGCGCGGCGTTCCCTGACGGGGGTGGAGCCGGTGAGCAGAGCGCACGGCAGGCCGAAGCGGGCGAACAGCGGGGCCAGATTTTCGTAATGCTGGCGGGCCAGTATTTCCGTGGGGGCCATCAGGGCCGACTGCCAGCCGCTTTGGGCGGCGAACCACACACAGGCGGCGGCCACCATGGTCTTGCCGCTGCCCACATCGCCCTGGCACAGGCGGTTCATGGGCCGACCGGAGGTCATATCGCCCACGGCGTCCGCGATAGCCCGCCGCTGGGCGGCGGTGAGGGCAAAGGGCAGGGCGGCATAGAAGGGCGCCATGTCCGCCGCTTGACAGGGCAGGCCGGCCACCGTCTCCCGCCGCTGCCGCAGCAGAGACAGACCGCAGCTCAGAAGGAACAGCTCCTCAAATACCAGACGCCGCCGCGCGGTATCCAGCGCCTCCTCCGAGGCGGGGAAGTGGATGTTCTCATAGGCAAACCCGGCATAGCACAGATGGTGTGCCTGCCGGATCCCGTCCGGCAGCACATCTTCCGGCAGGTCGCGGCACTGGTCCAGTCCCTGGCGCACGGCCTTGGCCACCATAGTCTGTGTCAGCCCCGCCGTCAGGGGATAAATGGGCATGATGCGGCCGGTGAGCAGCTGCTTTCCCTCCGTCTCCAGCAGGGGATTGACCATGCGGCGGCGCACACCGCCGCCCTCGACCTTGCCGTAGAAGATGTAGGTCTCTCCCGGATGCAGGACATTTTTGCGGTATTCCTGGTGGAAGAAGGATACATCCAGCACGCCGCCCTCGTCCACAGCCCGTACCTGCACCAGCGTCTGACCACCGCGGATACGGGCGGTAGTGGGGGGCTGGGCGATCATGGCCTTGCAGCAGGCGTACTCCCCCTCCGGCAGGTCCCGGATAGGGTAGAGCTGCGAACGGTCTTCCCATCGGCGGGGATAGTAGGCGATCAGGTCGCCCAGGGTGAAAACGCCCAGCTTTTCAAAAGCCTTGGCCCGGGCCTCGCCCACGCCTTTGATATAGCGGATATCGGTATTGAGATCGGCCATGGGTGCCCCTCCTTTGCGGTTTTGTACATTGTACCACAGCCGCACGGCAAAGACAAACGAAAAACCGGGGCGGCAGCGCCGTCCCGGTTTTGTATCTCATTCGTGCTCGGCCAGATAGCGGGCCACATACACGCCGCTGGCGCTGGCGTGGGACAGGGAGTGGGTGACGCCGCTGCCGTCGCCGATGACGAACAGGCCCTTGTGCGGCGTTTCCAGATTTCTATCCAGTGCCACCTCCATGTTGTAGAACTTTACCTCCACGCCGTAGAGCAGCGTGTCGTCGCTGGCGGTGCCGGGGGCGATCTTGTCCAGGGCGTAGAGCATTTCGATGATGCCGTCCAGGATACGCTTGGGCATCACCAGGCTCAAATCGCCGGGTGTGGCGGCCAGCGTGGGGGTCATGAAGCCCTTTTCGATGCGCTTGGGGGTGCTGCGCTGGCCGCGGATCAGGTCGCCGAACCGCTGGACCATCACGCCGCCGCCCAGCATATTGCTCAGGCGCGCGATGCTCTCGCCGTAGCCGTTGCTGTCCCGGAACGGCTCGGTGAAGTGCTTGGACACCAGCAGGGCGAAGTTGGTGTTCTCCGTGTGCATGGCGGGATCCTCATAGCTGTGGCCGTTGACGGTGACGATGCCGTTGGTGTTCTCGTTGACCACCGCGCCTCTGGGGTTCATGCAGAACGTGCGCACTTTGTCCTGATACTTCTCGGTCTTATAGACGATCTTGCTCTCATACAGCTCATCGGTGATGGGGGCGAACACCTCGGCGGGCAGCTCCACCCGCACGCCGATATCCACACGGTTGGACTTGGTGGGGATATCCAGCGACTGGCAGACGGACTCCATCCATTTGCTGCCGCTGCGTCCCACAGAGATGATGCACTTGTGTCCCGTGAACGTGCCCTTGTCCGTTTCGGCCTCGTAGGCGCCATCTTCGGTGATGGACAGCGCCTTTACCGGGGTGAGGAAGTGGAAGTCCACATGGTCCTTCAGCTTGGCGTACAGGTTCTCGAGGACCTTATAGTTGATGTCCGTGCCCAGGTGCCGCACGGAGGCGTCCAGCAGGTGCAGATTGTTTTGCAGGCACAAGCGCTTGAAGCTGCTGTCGGCGGTGGAGTAGAGCTTCGTCCCCGCGCCGCCGCAGGCCACGTTGATATCGTCCACGTAGTGCATCAGCTCCATGGCCTTCTGCTTGCCGATGTATTCGTACAGTGTGCCTCCGAACTCGTTGGTCAGGTTATATTTGCCGTCGGAAAATGCGCCGGCGCCGCCGAAGCCGTTCATGATGGCGCAGGTCTTGCAGTGGATGCAGGACTTCACCTTGTCGCCGTCGATGGGACAGTGCCGCTTTTCCAGCGGATTGCCAGCCTCCAGCACAGCCACCTTCCACTCCGGCCTGCGCTGCATCAATTCATAGGCGGAAAAAATACCGCCGGGGCCGGCGCCGATAATGATCACATCATAAGTCATGGAGATACCTCCTTATATTTTATCCGCAGAATATTATAACAAGGAAACGGAAACTTGCAACCCGCAATTTCTTATGGCAGGTATATCAAAATGTAATTTCACTTTTCTTATCGTAAAGCGCTGGTGTTCCGGTTTATCCTGTGCTACAATAGAAAAAATCACACAGGAGGACGCCGCCATGAGCTACGCAGACCGCATATTCAAGGAAAACTGCCGGGAGATCCTTACCCACGGCGTATGGGATACCGACCAGAACGTGCGTCCCCACTGGGAGGACGGCACGCCCGCCCACACCGTCAAAAAATTCGGCATCGTAAATCGTTACAACCTGCGCCAGGAGTTCCCCATCCTCACCATCCGCCGAACGTACTTCAAGACCTGTATCGACGAGCTGCTGTGGATATGGCAGCAGAAGTCCAACAACATCCATGATCTCCGCGGGCATATCTGGGACAGCTGGGCCGATGAGAACGGCTCCATCGGCAAGGCCTACGGCTATCAGCTGGCGGTGAAGCACCAGTATCCCGAGGGGGAGATGGACCAGGTGGACCGGGTGCTGTACGACCTGAAGCACAACCCGGCCAGCCGCCGCATCCTGACGAATATCTATAATTTTCAGGATCTCCACGAGATGGCGCTGTACCCCTGCGCCTACTCCATGACCTTCAATGTCTCCGGCAACACCCTCAACGCCATTTTGAACCAGCGCAGCCAGGATATGCTGGCGGCAAACAACTGGAACGTGGTGCAGTACAGCGTGCTGGTACACATGATGGCGCAGGTGTCGGGGCTGGAGGCCGGTGAGCTTGTCCATGTTATCGCCGACGCTCATATCTACGACCGCCATGTGCCCATTATCGAAAAGCTGCTGGAGAAGGACGAGCGTTCCGCGCCTGAGTTCAGCATCGATACGTCCGTGACGGATTTCTATCAGTTCACCCGCGACAGCTTCTCGTTGGAGGGGTACGACCCCCAGCCCTTCGAGGACAAGATCCCTGTGGCCATTTAAGGAGGGAACGCCGTGTATGCTATCGTCGCTGTGGATGAGAAGTGGGGCATCGGCAGAGATAACCGGCTGCTATTTCATCTGCCCGCCGACCTCAAGCGGTTCAAGGAGTTGACCTCCGGGCATACGGTCCTCATGGGCCGCAAAACGCTGGAGTCCCTACCCGGCGGGAGGGGCCTGCCGAACCGGCGCAATATTGTCCTGACCGGGCAGCGGGGCTTCACGGCAGAACGGGCCGAGATCGTCCACTCTCCGGCGGAGGCACTGCTGACTGCCGATGAGGATAGCTGGGTCATTGGTGGCGAGAGCGTCTATCGGATGTTCCTGCCGCTGTGCGATCGGGTCTATATGACACGAATTGCCGCCGATGGCAGCGCGGACGCCTTCTTCCCTGATCTGGAGCACGATCCCGGGTGGAGACTGGACAAGCGCTCGGCGGATATGGAGGAAAACGGCCTGCGGTTTCGTTATGAGGAGTATGTTCCGGTAAAAGGTGAATAAAATGACCCCCCGATACCGTCGGGGGGTCATTTTATTCTTCCATGTCCACGGTGATGTTGTCAGTGCCGTGCTGTTCAAACTCACCTAAGTACGTCTCCATCCGGGCCATGATCTCATCGTAGTTCTCCGGCGTGATGGGGGGATCGTCCATGTCCCGCAGGGCCAGCTCCTGGGCCAGTATCTCAAAGAACGTGGCGTCCTCATAGGCCATGATGGCCTCATGGATACCGCCGTCGGCAAAGGCGCGGGAGGGAATCAGCTCTCCCTGGTACAGCTCCGTCAGGGGCGCCATGCCGTGGTCCAGGCAGTGGGCAAACACCAGGCTCTCCACCTGGTCGTACTCCTTGATGCGGTCGTCGCCACGGGTGGAGTTCAGCACCCAGTTGCCGATATACACCAGATCCAGCAGACGCCGGAATTGCTTTTCCGTCATGTTCAGTTCCATCATACCACCTCCATCACGGGCAGAAATTCATTTCCACGATTATAGCACGTTCCCGCAGGGATTGCCACAGAAAAAAATGAACAGGTGCGCCAATTTTTAGCTTGTAACGATAGGGGAAACATAGTACAATATATGAGTTAAACTATGCACTGCCGCCGCGGCGGCAGGAAAAAGGAGGGCGCATATGGATCAGCGGCCTATCGGGGTGTTCGACTCCGGCTCCGGCGGATTGACCGCCGTGCGGGAGATACGCAGCATCCTCCCCTCTGAGAACATTATATACTTCGGCGACACGTCCCGTGTGCCCTACGGCGGGCGCTCGGCGGAAATATTGCTGCGCTACGCCCGGCAGGATGTACATTTCCTGCGGAGCTTTGATGTGAAAGCGCTGCTGGTGGCCTGCGGCACCGTATCTACCAACGCTCTGCCGGTGCTGGCGGCCGAGAACGATATCCCCGTTCTCGGTGTGGTGAAGCCCTCCTGCGCGGCGGCCGCCGCGGCGACCCGAAATAAGCGGGTGGGCCTGATCGCCACGGCGGCATCCGTGCGCTCCGGGGCCTATGAGCGCTGTCTGGCGGCGCTGGACGGCGCCATTCAGGTGTATGTCAAGGCCTGCCCTCTGTTTGTGCCGCTGGTGGAGAACGGGCGCTTCCGCCCCGGTGATCCGGTCATCGAGACGGTGGCCCGGGAGTATCTGGAGCCGCTGCGTGCCACGGGGATCGACACCCTCATCCTGGGCTGCACCCACTATCCGCTGCTGACGGAGATCATCGCGGACATTATGGGCCCTGGCGTGACGCTCATCGACTCCGGCGCTGCGGCGGCGCGGGTCCTGCGGCAGACGTTGTCAGACCGGGGTGCGCTGGCCCAACGTGACCACGGCACACTGACACTGTATGCCAGCGACCGGCCGGAGGACTTCGGTGCGCTGGCAGGGCAGTTTCTGCGGCGGCCGCTGGAGAGCGCGGTACAGCACGTGGACATTGAGAGGTACTGACATGGACAAGGTACAGGTACTGGTCCGCAGCCACAGTGACTTTGCCGGCGGCGTGGACGAATTGACCTTCCGGGGCACGGGGACGCTGGAAAAGACCGACTATGGCTATCGCCTGCGCTATACGGCGCAGAACGAACTGGACGGAAGCGCCGTGGCCTCGGAGATTCGGCTGGAGACGCAGCAGCATCGGGCCGTTGTCATCACCGAGTCCAAGGACGGCGGCTACGGCCTGCTGCTGGACCCTCAACGGCAAACGGTCACGCAGATCGCCGGCGGCGACGGCGGTGCGCTGACGCTGCACGTGGACACGAAGGAGGTGTCCTGGCACCTGCCCCGAAAGGGCGAGGGCCATATCGCATTGACGTATACATTGCTGCTGGGCACGCAGGCGCTGTCCGCCCTGCACCTGGCACTGACTTTGACAAAAGAGGAGAAGGACGCATGAATATGATCGAAAGCGCCAAGGCGCAGGTACGGCAGCTGACAGTGGCTGCATATGAAAAGGCTGCGGCCGCAGGGCTGCTGCCTGCCGGTATCACCGCCGAGCCGGCGGTGGAGATCCCCAAGGACACCGCCAACGGCGACTATACCACCACCTTCTGCCTGGCGGCGGCCAAGGCTATGAAGATGAACCCCCGTCAGGTGGCGCAGACCCTTATCGACAACATGACGCTGGAGGGCAGCTACTTCACCTCCGTGGAGATCGCCGGCCCCGGCTTCATGAACTTCCGTCTGGGCGAAAAGTGGTTCGCCGACACCGTCTCCGGCATTGAGACGGCAGGGGAGAAGTACGGCGAGAACGACACGCTGGCTGGCAGGAAGTACATGGTGGAGTTTGTCTCCGCCAATCCCACCGGCCCCATGCACATGGGCAACGCCCGGGGCGGCGTGCTGGGAGACACTTTGGCCAGCGTGCTGCAAAAGTCCGGTGCGGACGTGTGGCGTGAGTTCTACGTCAACGACGCGGGCAACCAGATCGAAAAGTTCGCCAAGAGTCTGGAGGCCCGGTACTTCCAGATCATCAAGGGCGAGGACGCGGTGGAATTCCCCGAGGACGGCTACCACGGCGACGATATCCGGGAGTTGGCCCAGGCCTTCTACGAGAATGAGGGCGATAAGTATCTGGACTGCGACGAAAAGACCCGCCATGACGCCCTGGCCCAGTTCGGTCTCAGCGTCAATATCCCCAAGATGAAGGCCGATCTGGCCCGGTACGGCATTCAGTACGACCAGTGGTTCTTCGAGTCTTCCCTTCACGACAGCGGCTATGTGGCTGACACAGTGCAGGCGCTGACGGACAGGGGCTATACCTATGAGAAGGACGGCGCGCTGTGGCTGAAGACCTCCGATATCCTGGCCGCCCAGCTGCGGCAGGAGGGCAAGAGCGACGAGGCTATCGAAAAGCTTGGCCTGAAGGATGACGTGCTGCGCCGCGCCAACGGGTTCTATACCTACTTCGCTGCCGACATCGCCTATCACCGCAACAAATTCGCCGTCCGCGGCTTTGACAAGGTTATCAACATCTGGGGCGCCGACCACCACGGCCATGTGGCCCGGCTGAAGGGTGCTATGGACGCTCTGGGCCTGGATGGCCAGCACCGGTTGGACATCGTGCTGATGCAGCTGGTGAAGCTGGTCCGCGACGGCGAGACCGTCCGTATGTCCAAGCGCACCGGCAAGGCCATCAGTCTCACCGACCTGCTGGACGAGATCCCTGTGGATGCCTGCCGCTGGTTTTTCAACGCCAAGCCGGAGACGCAGATGGAGTTCGACCTGGGCCTGGCCGTCCGGGAGGACAGCGAGAACCCGGTCTACTATGTCCAGTATGCCTACGCCCGTATCTGCACGCTGGTGAAGGCGCTGGCGGCGGAGGGATATACCGTTCCCGCCGCGGCGGAGGCTGATCTGTTCGTCCTGACCGCCGACGAGGAGAAGGCCCTCATCAAGCAGCTGGCCCAGTACCCTGCCGTGGTGCAGTTGGCCGCCCGGGACTACGATCCCAGCTTCATCAACCGCTATCTGGTGGAGTTGGCTGCCGCGTTCCACAAATTCTACAACGCCTGCCGCATCAAGGGCGAAGCGGAGAACGTGCTGCTGGCACGGCTGAAGCTGGCGGACACCGCCCGCGCCGTGCTGAAAAACGGCATGACGCTCATTGGCTGCTCTGCACCGGAGAAGATGTAAACTATGAAAAAGCCACCCCGTGAGGGGTGGCTTTTTCACGTCTCAAAGAACAGTCGGACGGCCCAGGCCGCGGCCAGGTAGGCAGCCAGGTCCGCCGTCAGGGCGGCAGGAATGGTGTAGCGTGTCCGCTTGATCCCCGCCGCGCCGAAATAGACGGCGACGGTGTAGAACGTCGTCTCGGTGCAGCCCAGCATCACGGCGGCGCAGCGCCCGATGTAGCTGTCCGGCCCGTATTGGCGCATGATGTCGCCGCCGGCAGCCAGCGCGCCGGAGCCGGACAGCGGGCGTATTACCAGCAGCGGCGCCGTCTCCGGCGGTACGCCCAGGGCGGTGAGTACCGGGGCGAGCAGAGCCGTCAGGGCATCCAATGCGCCGGAGGCCCGCAGCATATACACCGCCGTCAGCAGGGCGGCCAACGCCGGCAGGATGGATACCGCTACCTGCAGGCCGCTTTTCCCTCCAGTGACAAGGGCGTCATAGACATCCACGCGCCGCCGGGCGCCCCACAGAGCGGCGCCGGACAGCAGCAGCGGCAGTATCCAGGCGGAAAAGGGCTCCATCTCATGTCCTCCACACCCGGCCCAGCACCCGGGCACAGGCCAGGCCTGCTGTCACCGACAGCGCCGAGGACAGCCACACCGCCGGCAGGATATCCAGCGGTGCGGCGCTGCCCAGTCCGCCCCGCAGGGCGGCCACGGTGGAGGGCAGCAGCTGCACCGAGGCGGTGTTCAGCACCACCAGACGGCACAACTCGTCGCTTGCGGTGCCGCTGCAGCCCACCGCCATACGCCTGGCGGCCTGTATACCCGCCGGCGTGGCGGCGTTGCCCAGCCCCAGCAGATTGGCGCTGACGTTAGCACTGAGGGCATCCAGCGTCTCCTCGTCCCGCCCTGCCTGGGGCAGCAGACGCCGCAGGACCGGGCGCAGCAGGCGGCTCAGTCCCGCCGCCATGCCGCTGCGCCGCATCAGCTCCAGTACACCGGACCACAGGCACAGTGCCCCGGCCATGACCAGTACCAGCTCCACCGCAGCAGCGGCACCCTCCAGTGCCGCCGCTGTCACCGCCGACAGACGGCCGCTGACTGCACCGTACACCAGGGACACCGTTACCATCAGCGTCCAGAATATCCCCATCACCACACCGCGCACCTCCTTACGGGAGAAGTCTACGCGGCGGTCTGTGCGGTTATTTGCAAAAATTCTCGACACGTTTCGAATTGTTGTTGACATGCTTCGTTGAATATGTTAAAATACCGGTATAAAATTTGCGGGGATTTTGTTATTACTGCATAGAGGGGGGAGGACATGAAATCTACCGGTATTGTCCGCCGCATCGACGAGCTTGGCCGGATCGTGGTCCCGATCGAAATGCGCCGCGCGCTGGATATCGGCGAGCGTGAGACAATGGAGATCAGCGTGGAGGGCGACGGCATCGTGCTGCGCCGCGCCCATGTGGGCTGCGTGTTCTGCGACGGCAACAAGGATATATCCGCGTTCCGCGGCAAGAATATCTGCGCCAAGTGCAGGCGCGAGCTGCAAAAGACCTGAAAACAAGAAAAAACAGTGCCGCCCACTGGGACGGCACTGTTTTTTTCGTCTTATGCTTTCAGCGCGGTATCGTACAGGGCGTTGCGGGGCAGGCCGGTGTCGTCCGCTACCCGACGCACGGCCTCTTTCAGCTTCATACCGCCGTCCCGCAGGGCCAGCACCCGTGCTGCGCCCTCTTCCAGCGTCAGGGCCGGCAGGTTCTGCTTCTCCCGGCCCGCTACCACCAGAACGTACTCCCCCCGCGGCTCGTTGTCCCGGTAGAAGGCCGCGGCCTGGGCCAGTGTGGTGCGGACCGTGTCTTCATGGAGCTTTGTCAGCTCACGGCACAGGGCGACAGGCCTGTCGCCCAGCAGTTCCGCCATGTCGGCGAGGGTTTGACGCAGGCGGTGGGGCGCCTCGTGAAACACCATGGTGCGCGCCTCGCCGGTCAGCTCCTCCAGGGCAGCGCGGCGCTCTTTTTTACCGGAGGGCAGAAAGCCCTCGAAGGTGAAGCGCCGGGTGTCCAGCCCGGACACGGCCAGGGCGGCGATGGCGGCGCAGCAGCCGGGAATGGCCTGTACCGTCACGCCGTTTTCGGCGCACAGGGCCACCAGCTCCTGCCCCGGATCGCTGATGGCCGGGGTGCCGGCATCGGTGACCAGCGCGCACGTTTCGCCGGAGAGCAGACGCTCTAAAATGGCCTGTCCCGCCGCAGCGCGGTTGTGCTCATGGTAGCTGACAAGCGGTTTTTTGATGTCAAAATGGTTCAGCAGCTTCACGCTGACGCGGGTGTCCTCCGCCGCGATGAAGTCTGCCTGGGCCAGCGTTTCTGCGGCGCGGGGCGAAAAGTCGCCCAGATTGCCGATGGGCGTGGCCACCAGATACAGGATACCTGCCATTGGGAATTACCCCCTGTCCTTGAAATAGATGCGGCGCAGCTCGTCGCTTCCGCCGCCGTCTGCTTGTAGCAGCAGCGGCGTGTGCACCGCCAGTCCGGCCCCGCCGTGACGGCGGCAGGACAGCAGCACCAGCCGCGGCGGCGTCTGTGCGTCCTTCTGCACGAAGCGCAGCACCTTCGGCTCCAGCCGGTGGCGGCGCAGGACGTCCATCAGCTCCGCCGTCCGTTCCGCCCGGTGGATCAGGCAGAACCGTCCACCGCTGCGGAGCAGATACGCTGCCGCAGCACACAACTGGTCAAAGGCGCAGGCGGTTTCGGACCGGGCCGTGCCCCGGCTTCCCTCCGCCACCCGTCCTGTGTGGGGCGGGAAATAGGGCGGATTGGCCACGCACAGGTCGAAACTCCCGGCTTTTGGCAGAGCTGTCCGATCCCGCAGGTCGGCCCGCAGCACGGCAACGCGGTCCTCCAGACCATTGACGGCGGCGTTTTCTTCCGCCAGCGCACAGGCAGCACTGTCGATATCAATGTTGGTGATGTGCAGCTGCTGCTGCCGCGCCAGCAGCAGGAGGCCCAGCAGGCCGATCCCGGCGCCCAGGTCACAGACGCGCTCACCACGCCGTGCTTCGGCAAAGTCTCCCAGCAGGAACGTGTCGGTGGAGGGCTTGAACACGTTGTCGTCAAAGCGGAAGCGAAAACCGCCCGGCCACAGCTCATCCCAGTGCTCCATGCCGATTCCTCCTCTGCACATAGCTGTACTATCCGTTGACAAAGGGGTGTCTGCCCTTATCAACTGATGGTATCACAATGATACCATTATGATACCATTGTAATACAAAAATCGGTAGGATACAACAAAAAAGTGACCGGCACCGCCGGTCACTTTTCCTCATCGTTGTGCTTGGTTCAATTACTCAGCGGGGCTGATAGCGCCGTTGGGACAGGTGTCAGCGCAGGAACCGCAGTCCAGGCAAGCGCCGGCGTCGATGACGTAACGATCATCACCCTGAGAGATAGCGCCCACGGGGCAAGCATCAGCGCAAGCGCCGCAGCTCACGCAAGCAGAACCGATCTGATAAGCCATAGTAAGTACCTCCATTAAGATTGTAAACACATTGTACCATGAAAAATGAAAAAATCAACCCCATTTTCCGTGGAAATTCAAGGTTTTTAGTTAGTATACACTAACTCGCGAAATCCCGGGAAACGCCCGTTCATCCGCCGGTGACCACCATGTACAGCAGTGCCGCCGTCTCCCTCGCCCAGTAGCCGGCGGTCAGGAACCAGGGGCTGGCGCAGCCGTCGGAATACGGTGTCAGGCCGCTGCGCTGCGCCCAGATGGCGGCGCGGAGCTGGTGGAAGTTGTCCGAGGCGATGGCCACATCCGTGGACAGGCCCTTCTTCCACAGCAGCGCGGCGGAGAAGGCCAGGTTCTCTTCGGTGGAGGCGGACTGGTCTTCCAGCAGGATACGCTCTGGCGCGATACCCATGGACACCAGCGTGTCGCGGATACACTGTGCCTCGCTGATGGGCTCGCTGCCGTTCTGCCCGCCGGAGGCGACGCACAGGGCGTCCGGGTGCGCGGTCAGATAGTCATAGGCCGCGTTGATGCGGCCCCGCAGCATCAGGCTGGGGTGGCCGTCCGGGAACACCTGGCAGCCCAGCACCACCACGGTGCAGTCCTGTCCGTCGGCGGGCCGGTCCGCGGCGGCCATGGCCATTTTACCCAGCGTTACCAGAATGGCCGTCATACACACGGCGATCACACAGCCCGCCAGCGCGCGAAGCCATTTTGGCCGCAGCAAGCGGCGGAAGAAGTCCGGCCATGTGAGCCACGCGGCGCACAGCAATAGCAGCACCGCCGGCCAGACCATGCCGAAGTGCAGGATACCTATGCCCAGCGGCAGCAGGAAGAACACTGCCGCCAGCAGGCAGAGGACAGCCAATATACGCCGTAGGACCTTTGCCATGTCAGTTCTCCTTGATATGTCCGGCGATGCGCTGCATGATCATATCCAGCGCCACCAGGTTGTGTCCGCCCTCCAGCACGATGATGTCCGCAAACTTCCGGGTGGGCTCTACAAACTGCTCGTGCATGGGCTTCACGGTGGTCAGGTACTGATTTACCACGGACTCCAGCGACCGTCCGCGTTCCTCCACGTCCCGCAGGGCGCGGCGCAGGATACGCACGTCGGCGTCTGTTTCCACAAAGATCTTGATGTCCAACAGGTCACGCAGCGCCTTGTTCTGGAAGATCAGGATACCCTCCACAATGACCACCTTGGTGGGCTTGATCTCCACCGTCTCGTCGGTACGGTTGTGGATGGCGTAGTCGTACACGGGGCAGTGGATGGTCTCGCCCCGCTTCAGCGCCTTCAGGTCCTCGATCATCAGGTCGGTGTCGAAGGCGTCGGGATGGTCGTAGTTTTGCAGGCAGCGCTCGGCGAAGGGCCTGTCCTGCCGCTTGTAGTAGTTGTCGTGGTGTACCACACTGATGTCGCTGCCGAAGCGTGCAGCCAGGTGCTCGGTGAGCGTGGTCTTGCCGCTGCCGGTGCCGCCGGCGATGCCGATGAAAATGGTGTTCATAGTCGTGCCTCCCCGCATTTCTCTGGCTCTATTATAAGAAGCACGGCCGGGAAAAGCAAGTGCCGGCGTGAAGTGTTGTAAAAAAAGGATGAATTTCCTCGAAATGCAGTTGACGGGCGGCACAAAAATGAGTATGATATGTATTATGTAAATCCAATGCCCGGTATGGAGGTTTTCTATAATGAGTCTGATCAAATGTCCCAAGTGCGGAGAGATGTTCTCCGATAGCTATAAGACCTGCCCCTTCTGCGAGGAGGACGAGGCCTATTACAGCGGTAAGCTGCGGAAGAGCCGTGGCCGCCGCGCCGCCGAGAGCCGCCGCCGCAAGGCGCCCAGCGTACTGGGGCCGGTGGCCATCGTCGTCCTGATCCTGCTGGCGGCGCTGGTGGTGTGGCTGATCTTCGGCGACCAGATCAAGGAGGCCATCACCGGCGAGAAGCCCCCCATTACCGATGTGGACAAGCCCGACGACACCATCGATAAGCCTGACGACACGCCCGTCACGCCGACTATCTCCCTGAACCGCACCGTTCTGGTGCTGAACGTGGGCGACAAGGACGAGCTGAAGGTCAACGGCACGGAGGATGCCGCGGCCTGGAGCAGCAGCGCACCCACCGTGGCCAGCGTCAACTCCGCCGGTGAGGTGACGGCGCTGACCAAGGGCAACGCGGTCATTACCGCCGAGGTGAACGGCGAGTCCGTCACCTGCACCGTCACCGTCAAGGATGAGAGCGACGCGCCGGATAACGGCACCGATACGCCCGACAACAACAGCACGACCACCAAGCCCAATAACAGCAACAAGCCCAGCACCGGCAGCGTGGACGTCAGCAAGCTGACGCTGGAGAGCGAATACGGCACGACCATCAAGCCCAACGACGGCACGTTCGACATATCCCTGCCGGTGGGCCTGAGCTGCTCCTTCACGGTGAAGGGCACCGACATGACCGCCGCGTGGAGCAGCGCCGACAGCTCCATCGCCACCGTTTCCGCCGACGGCACGGTAAAGACCGTCAGCCGCGGCGAGACGACGCTGACCATCAAGATCGGCAGCACCGAGATATCCTGCACCGTCCGCGTGACCAGATGACAAGCCATAAAAACCGCCGCCATACCCGTGTATGGCGGCGGTTTTTTCCATTTGTTTCCGGGATTTAGAATATCTGATAATTGACGGTTTCTCTGTGGAATGATACAATAGAAAGAACGGAAACCGACGGCGGCTGTTCCGCCGCAAAATACAAAGTGAAGGAGCCGTGATGTATGTACCGTATCGTCAAGAAAGAAGCGCTCAAGCCCACTGTGATCCTCTATGAGATCGAGGCACCCATGGTGGCCAAAAAGGCAGAGCCGGGCCAGTTCATCATTCTGCGTGTGGATGAGAACGGCGAGCGTATCCCCATCACTATCCATGATTATGACCGCGAGAAGGGCACTGTGACCATCATCGTCCAGACCGTGGGCGCCACCACCGAGAAGCTGAGCCACAAGCAGCAGGGCGAGTGCCTGCACGACTTTGTGGGTCCCCTGGGCAAGCCCACCGAGACCGAGGGCAAGAAGAAGGTCTGCGTGGTCGGCGGCGGCGTGGGCTGCGCCATCGCGTATCCTGTGCTGAAGAAATTTCACGACTGCGGCGCCGAGGTCCACGCGGTGGTCGGCTTCAAGAGCAAGGACGTGGTCATTCTGGAGGATAAGTTCAAGGCGGTCTCCTCCGTGCTGAAGGTCTGCACCGACGACGGCTCCTACGGCCGCAAGGGTCTGGTCACCGAGGCGCTGAAGGAGCTGCTGGACGAGGGCAATGTGTACGACGAGATCTTCGCCATCGGCCCCATGGTCATGATGAAGTTCGTCTGTAAGACCACCGCGCCCTACAATATGCCCACCACCGTCTCCATGAGCCCCATCATGATCGACGGCACCGGTATGTGCGGCGGCTGCCGCCTGACCGTGGGCGGCGAGACGAAGTTCGCCTGCGTGGACGGCCCCGATTTCGACGGCCAGAAGGTGGACTGGGATCTGGCGGTGAAGCGCAACCAGATGTACCACGACTTCGAGGTGCGTAAGCACGAGGAAGTCTGCAATCTGTTCAAGCAGGAGGTAAAGTAAGATGGCTGCTAAGATCAATATGCGTTTGGACAAGAACGAAATGCCCTCCCAGGACCCCAATGTCCGCAACAAAAACTTCCTGGAGGTGGCCCTGGGCTACACCGAGGAGCAGGCGCTGGACGAGGCGGCCCGCTGCCTGAACTGCAAGAACCACCCCTGCGTGGACGGCTGTCCCGTCAACGTGCGTATCCCCGAATTCATCCAGAAGATCGTGGAAAAGGATTATGAGGGCGCCTATCAGGTCATCCACCAGACCAGCTCCCTGCCCGCTGTGTGCGGCCGTGTCTGCCCCCAGGAGAGCCAGTGCGAGATGCACTGCGTCCGCGGCAAGAAGGGCGACCCCGTGGGCATCGGCCGGCTGGAGCGCTTTGTGGCTGACTGGCACAACGCCCACAGCACCGAGGCCGCGGCGGTCCCCGCCCCTAACGGCCACAAGGTGGCTGTGATCGGCTCCGGCCCCGCGGGTCTGACCTGCGCCGGCGACCTGGCCAAGAAGGGCTATGAGGTCACGGTGTTCGAGGCGCTGCACCTGGCCGGCGGCGTGCTGGTGTACGGCATTCCCGAGTTCCGTCTGCCCAAGGCCATCGTCCAGAAGGAAGTGGACGGACTGAAGGCCATGGGCGTCAAGGTGGAGACAAACACCGTGGTGGGCCGCACCATCACCATCGACGAGCTGATGGAGGAGTACGGCTTTGAGGCCGTGTTCATCGGTTCCGGCGCGGGCCTGCCCATGTTCATGAACATCCCCGGTGAGAACCTGAAGGGCGTCTATTCCGCCAACGAGTTCCTGACCCGTATCAACCTGATGAAGGCCTACCGCGAGGACAGCGACACCCCCATCATGGACCTGAAGGGCAAGACCGTGGCCGTGGTCGGCGGCGGCAACGTGGCCATGGACGCCGCCCGCTGCTCCAAGCGGCTGGGCGCCGAGGTGTACGTGGTGTACCGCCGCGGCATGGAGGAGCTGCCCGCCCGTCACGAGGAGGTGGAGCACGCCATCGAGGAGGGCGTCATCTTCAAGACGCTGAACAACCCCGTCCAGATCAACGGCGACGAGCAGGACTGCGTCAAGTCCATGACCTGCATCGAGATGGAGCTGGGTGAGCCGGACGCCTCCGGCCGCCGCCGCCCCGTGGAGAAGAAGGGCAGCGAGTTCGACCTGAGCGTGGACGCCGTCATCATGTCCCTGGGCACCAGCCCCAACCCGCTGATCAAGTCCACCACCAAGGGACTTGAGGTCAACAAGAAGGGCGGCATCATCGTCAACGAGGAGGGCCTGACCTCCCGCCAGGCGGTGTATGCCGGCGGCGACGCTGTGACCGGCGCGGCCACCGTCATTCTGGCCATGGGTGCCGGCAAGCTGGGCGCAAAGTCCATCGACGAGTACCTGAGCAAGTAAGTACATCGAAAAGGCCCGCTGCAAGGCGGGCCTTTTTATGCCGGAAAGCGGTAAAATTTTACGTTCTCCTTATGGAAAGCGCCGCTGCGCTGTGGTATACTGGGAGCAGCAACAGACGGGAGGGGCCATTATGCCGAAAGACTTTATCGACTTCAACCAGAAAACAGGCTTTATCTGCGACATGGACGGCGTCATCTACCACGGGAACCGCATCCTGCCCGGCGTGGCGGATTTCATCCAGTGGCTGCATGAGGAGAACAAGGAGTACCTGTTCCTGACCAACAACAGCGGCTACACGCCCCGTGAGCTGCAGCAGAAGCTGGCCCGGATGGGACTGGATGTGCCGGAGGAGCATTTCTATACCAGTGCCCTGGCCACGGCGGCCTTCCTGAAGGATCAGTCCCCTGGCTGCTCCGTGTTCGCCATCGGCGAGGCGGGGCTGCTGAACGCCCTGTACGACGCGGGCCTCACCATGAACGACGTGAACCCGGACTACGTGGTGGTGGGCGAGGGCCGCACCTATTCCCTGGATACGCTGACCAAGGCGGTGAACCTGGTCATGGCCGGTGCCAAGCTCATCGGCGCCAACTCAGACGTGTCCGGCCCCATCGAAAGCGGCATTGCTCCGGCCTGCCGCGCTCTGGTGGCCCCCATCGAAATGGCCACCGGCAAGCAGGCCTATTTCTGCGGCAAGCCCAACCCCCTGATGATGCGGACCGGCCTGCGGCTGCTGCACTGCCACTCCGCCGACGCGGTGATGGTGGGCGACCGCATGGACACCGACGTTATCTCCGGTCTGGAAAGCGGTATGTCCACGGTGCTGGTGCTCTCCGGTGTGTCCACCCGTCAAACGGTGGAGACGTATGCCTATCAGCCCAACGTCATTCTGGACGGCGTGGGCGACATCGCCCGTCTGGCCCGTAAAAACAAGAAATAGGCGCTACGGCCCGAGGGCCGGGAATGAAAAGAAGTGACCGCGGAGGCGGTCACTTCTTTTCATTCGTTTTCCAGCAGCAGGGTGTATGTCTCGCCAGCCACGGCGAACACGCGCTCCACATCGGTGTCCATCTGCTCCAGCAGCGGCCCCGCTGCCTCGTAGTCCACGCAGGTGCCGCAGGAGGCGCTGAGCTTGCGGGGCACCGGCATCATCCGGGCCCGGACCCCCGCCGCCGTCAGGCGCTGGCAGGTCAGCAGGGCGGACAGATGGGTGTGGAACGTAGCGATATAGCGGCTCATTTGGACAGGGACAGACGGAAGTCCTGACCCTCCGGCGCCACGGCGACCTTGTAGCCGCTGCTCTCGGCAAACCGGGTGACATTCTCCACGGAGCACTGGTTGTCCACCAGCACCTCCAGGGTGGCGGGGGCGTCGGCCTTTACGGCCTTCTGCACCATCACCACGGGCATGGGGCAGGAATAACCTCTTGCGTCAACAGTCATTGTGATGTTCCTCCTTTACTTGGCGGCCTCAACAGGCGCGCTGACAGCCTTGGGCATATTCCACAGGGACACGGCCAGCATGATGACGATACCCAGGCACACGGCTACCTTGCCGTTGTTGGAAATGCCGCCCACCACGATCTCCTTGGCCTCGTTCATGGCGTCGGCGTTGCCGGCCAGACCGAAGTTGTGGGCAAAGGCCGCGCCCACGATCATGCCGAACACGGTCACGGCGCTGTCACCGTTGCCCTCGCCGGCCAGGATCAGCTGACGCAGGGGGCAGCCGCCCAGCAGCACGCTGCCCCAGCCCACCAGGACCATGCCCAGCAGGTTCCACAGCTGGCTGCTGTGGGCGATGGGCTGCAGTTCAAAGCCCAGCTTGAAGCTGCCGGTGATCAGGTTGCCCGCCAGGACGACCACGAAGATGGCCACGAAGCCGTACAGCAGCTTGAAATCCTTGAACAGCATGGCGTCGCGGATGCCGCCCACCATGCACAGGCGGGCGCGCTGGGCCAGAGCGCCCACCACCACGGCGATCAGCAGTGCGGCCAGCATGGGCGCGTGCTTGGAGCCGGGGCCCTCCTCACTGAACTTGAACAGGCTGGGCACGGCGATGACCAAAATCAGCAGGCCGGTCATCACGATGGGCAGCACGCCGCCCTCGCCCTTCCCAACGGGATAGGCCCGCTTCAGGGAAAAGCCGCGCTTGAGGAACTGGATGCCGATGAAGATGCCCAGGGTGAAGCCCACCAGGCCCACCACGGCGTTCAGGTCGCCGCCGCCGATACGCAGGACCATCCGCAGGGGGCAGCCCAGGAAGGCCAGTGCGCCGATCATGACGAAGGCGCCCAGCACGAAGCGTGTGGCGGGGGAGGAGCCTGCCTTGGCCCGGAACTCCTTGGTGGCCACGGACATGATGAACGCGCCCAACACCAGACCGATGATCTCCGGCCGGACATACTGCACCTTGGCTGCGCCGTGCATACCCACCGCGCCGGTGATGTCCCGCAGGAAGCAGGCGATGCAGAAGCCCATGTTGGCGGGGTTGCCCAGATGGGTCAGCACCACAGCGGCCAGACCGACCACCGCGCCGGCGATGACCACGATCCAACTTACTTTTTTCATGTGATGTGTCTCTCCTTTGCGTTATTTCTTTTAAAGAATAGCGATGCCATTATACGACACTGTACCGGAAAAGTCAAGACCGTGACAAACTTCACTTTCTGTGGTATGATGGGTCACGAGCTGTGAGGAGGTGCCTGCATGGAGGCCATTTATCTTGACAACGCCGCCACGTCGTTCCCCAAGCCGGCGGGGGTCAGCGACCGGATGAAATACTATCTGGACTGCGTGGGAGCCAACGTGAACCGGTCCGTGTATACCGCCGCCCAGGAGGCGGGGCTGGTGACGCTGACGCTGCGGCAGCGGCTGGCCCGGCTGTTCGGTTTCCCGGAGCCGCCTACCCACGTTATCCTGACGCCGGGTGCTACGGCGGGGCTGAATATGATCATTTCCGGCCTTTTGCGTCCCGGCGACCACTGCATCGTCAGCAGCATGGAGCACAACGCGGTCATGCGGCCGCTGCTGCGCCTGCCGGGAGTGGCGGTCAGCCGCGTTCCCTGTGACGCCGAGGGTTTTGCAGAGCTGGACGCCCTGCCGGGGCTGTTCCGGGAGAATACGAGACTGGTCATCATGGCCCACGGCTCCAACGTCTGCGGCGTGGTACAGGACGCGGCGGCTATCGGCCGTATCTGCACGGAAAAGGGCGTGCCCTTTGCGCTGGACGCCGCCCAGACGGCGGGACACCTCCCTGTGGACTTTCAGGCTTTCGGCCTCAGTGCCATGGCGGTACCGGGCCACAAGGGGCTGCTGGGCCCCGGCGGCGTGGGCGCGCTGCTGCTGCGGGACGATTTCGCCCAAAAGCTGACGCCTCTGATCGCCGGCGGCACCGGCAGTGCCTCGGACAGCGAGTACCTGCCGCCCTATCTGCCGGACCGATTTGAGTCCGGTACAGCCAATCTCCCCGGCTGCTACGGCTGGGAGGCGGCCCTGCGCTTTATTGAGGAGACGGGCGTGGACGTTCTGCGGCAGCACGAGAGGGCGCTGTGCGCCCGGTTTCTGGACGGCCTTGCGGATATTTCCGGGGTCCGGCTGGTGGGCCCTCGGAACATGGATCGTCGGGTGGGCGTCATCTCCGTGGACTTCCTGCGCCGTGACAACGCCGAGATGGCCTATGCGCTGGAAGCGCAGTACGGCATCCTGACCCGCTGCGGCCTGCACTGTGCGCCCTCGGCTCACAAAACGTTGGGGACGTTTCCCCAGGGCACTGTGCGGTTTTCGCTGGGCTGGGCCAGCACGGAAGCGGACGTGGACGCGGCACTGGCGGCCATACGGGCCTTGACATGAATTAAACCGGGCGGCACTGCCGCCCGGTTTTTGGTTATCGCAGAAGAATACGCTTGCCGCCGTGATATTCGCCCACGGTGCCGATACGCTGGGCACTGGGCACTACCGGTGTCAGCTCCGCCAGCAGCGCGTCCGCGTCCGCAGGGTCTACGGCCATCAGCAGGCCGCCGGAGGTCTGGGGGTCGAACAGCAGATCCTGTACGGCCAGCTCGGTGGTGCCCACGTCCACACCGGCTTCGGCGAAGCTGCGGTTGCGGTACATACCGGCGGGCAGCACGCCCATCCGGGCGAATTCTAACGCCTCCGGGATCAGGTCGATGGCGGACACGTCGATGTGCAGTGCCACATCGCTGCCCTGGGCCATCTCGAAGCCGTGGCCCATCAGACCGAAGCCGGTCACGTCGGTGCAGGCGTGGACCTTGTAGCGGACCATCACGTCCCGGGCGGCCTTGTTCAGAGTGGTCATCATCCGGTTCATGAAGTCCACCGTCTCTTTCGTCAGCAGGTCGGCCTTCCCGGCGCTGGTCAGCACGCCGATGCCGATGGGCTTGGTCAGTAACAGCACGTCGCCGGGCCGCGCGGCGGAATTGGTGAGCATTTTGTCCGGGTGAACAAAGCCGGTCACGGCCAGGCCGTATTTCGGCTCATCGTCCAGGATGCTGTGACCGCCGGTGATCAGGGCCCCGGCCTCGTAGACCTTGTCATAGCCGCCCCGAAGAATGTCATGCACGGCCTCCTTCGGCATATCCTCCGGCACGGCCATGATGTTCAGACACAGCTTCGGCTCGCCGCCCATGGCATACACGTCGCTGAGGGCGTTGGTGGCGGCGATCTGGCCGAACAGGTAGGGGTCGTCGGCGATGGGGGGGAAGAAGTCCACCGTCTGCACCAGGGCCAGCTCGTCGCTGATCTTATACACGGAGGCGTCGTCGCTCTTGTCGAAGCCCACCAGCAAATTGGGGTCGTGGTGCACGCGGATGCCCTCCAGCAGTTGGGCCAGTACGCCCGCGCCCACCTTGGCGCCGCAGCCGGCGCACTTGGTCAGTTTTGTCAGTTTGATGTTCTGCTCTTCCATGACTTGTCTCCTATCGCAGTGCACCGGTCAGGTGCAGTATGGCCTCCAGCGCGCCGCCGCCAACGGCTAGCGCCTTGTCTGAGGCAGTGGTGCAGTATTCCGGTTGGCACCGTGGGTCCACGTCGCCGGATTTCATTCCCAGGTGTACCGGCGTGCCGCTGGGCAGGATACCCCGCACCACGCCGCCGATGGTGCATTTCATGGGCTGGCCGTTCACGGTCCCGGCGATGTCACCGGGCTGCACCTCGTCGCCGATGTCCAGTATCCGGATGAAAATGCCGTCTGCCGGGGCGCGGAGCACGCGCTCGCCGGCGTAGCCGCCGATGAGGCCGGGGATGTTGGTATTGGGCAGGGCGCTGCCCCTGTAGATGACGCGGCCCAGGGTGTGGCCGCGCATGGTCTCCACTACCGCGTGGCAGTCCTCTCCGGCGGTGAAGCCGGGCCCGATGCCTACCACCACGGGGGCGTCGGTGATGCGGGTGCCCAGATTGCGCTTGGCCAGTATGGCGTCCACCAGGGCATCCGGGTGCAGCTGCTCACGGCACAGGCACTCCGGGTCGGGGAGGACGGGTACCGCACCCTGCGCCAGCAGGGACAGCGCCTGCGCCGGACTGTCGGCGCGGACGGCCCGCACATCCTCTACCACCGTTTCGCCGTCGGTGATGGCGGGGGAGAAGCACACCGTCCGCCGTATGGCGGTGGGGCGGGGCAGGTCGGTCATGACCACCTGTATCCCGGTGCGGTACAGCCGCAAAGCGATGCCGGTGGCAATGTCGCCTGCGCCGCGTATCAAAACAAGCATAGCTAACCATCCTTTCGTTATCCGTACAATAACACAACGAGAGAGGGTTGTCAACAAAGCCCCGTTGACGGGGGGACGCAGGTCTGGTAAAATGGACCCACGAAAGGAAAGAAGGTGCTTCAGTGAACGACAACATCATCGTCCATATCACCGCCCGCCTGTTCGCGGAGGAAAAGTGCTACGGTCCCGGGGTTCACCGGCTGTTGGGCGCGGTGGCGCAGAACCATTCCCTGCGCGCGGCCGCGGCCTCCATGAACATGGCGTATTCCAAGGCGTGGAGCATCGTCCGGGCGGCGGAGCAGGGCTTCGGCTGCAAACTGCTCCGGTCCACCATCGGTGGCTCCGGCGGCGGCGGCGCGCAGCTTACCGACGAGGCCCGACAGATCATGGAGGCCTATGACGCGTACTGCCGAAAGCTGGATGCCTATGGACAGGAGCTGTTTCGGGAATTGTTCGGTTTCTGCACAGAGAAATAAAAAAGGCCGCCCGTCCGGGCGGCCTTTTTGCGGGCATCAAATGGTGGGCATCTCCATACCCAGGCGGCGGTACATGGTCTTTTTCACCGCTTTGAGAATGTTCTCATATCCGGTGCAGCGGCACAGGTGACCGGAGAGCAGCTTGCGGAGCTCCGCATCGGAGTAGAGCTTGCCGCTGTCCAGGATCTCCACGGCAGTCATCAGAAAGCCGGGGGTGCAGAAACCGCACTGGATGGCGGACTCCTCCATAAAGGCCTGCTGGATGTCGCTGGGCTCACCGTCGGGGCTGAGCAAGCCCTCCAGTGTGCGGATGTGCTTGCCGTCGGCCCACACGGCCAGATAGATGCAGGAGTTGAACGTCTCGCCGTCGATGAGGACGGTGCAGGCACCGCACTCGCCTACCTCGCAGCCCTTTTTCACGGAGGTCAGGTGATAGTCATTGCGGAGCATATCGGTCAGGCTGGCGCGAACGTCCACCATCTTCTCTACGTCCTTGCCGTTGATATTGCAGCGGATCAGCTTATACTGCTTGCTCATGCCAGCTCACCTCCTGCCAGCTCAATGGATTTTACGAGACAGCGCTTGGCGATCTCCACGGCGATGTGCTGCCGGAAGGCCTTGCTGGCGCGCCAGCTGTCACGGGGGTTGATATCGTCCAGGATGGCGTGGGCAAAAGTCTCCGCCGTCTCCTCGGTCAGGGGCTTGCCCTGGGCTGCCGCTTCAGCGCTGGCACACCGCAGGGGCACGGGGCCGGCTACGCCGTAGGCGATGCGGGCACGCTCAATGGTCTTCTTGTCCTCGCTGAGCCGGACGTTGACGCTGCACCCCAGGGTGGCGATGTCCATGGCGTTTCGCATGGCGTACTTGATGTAGTGGCCATAGCAGCGGTCATAGCTCTCCTTGGGGATAAGGATGGCGGTCTGAATTTCGCCGTCCTCTGCGCGGATGTCCACCTTGCCGGCCTTGATATAGAACTCATGGATGGGCAGGCGGCGGACGCCGTTTTTACCGGTCAGCTCCACGATGGCATCCCATGCGTGGAGGGTGGAGGAGGAGTCGGCGGAGGTCACGCCGTTGCAGGTGTTGCCGCCGATGGTGCCGATGTTGCGGATCTGGGGGCCGCCCACCATATCCACGGCCTCACCCAGCACGTTGATATACTGCTGGATGATGGGGTCGCGGGTAATGTGGGAGAAGCTGGTCAGACTGCCGATGCGGATGTTCTCGTCGGCGTCAATGGTGATGCCGCGCAGCTCGTCCAGCCCGTAGATGGAGATCAGCTCCGCACCGGCGCGCTTGCCCTCGCGCATCTGCACCAGTACGTCGCTGCCGCCGGCGATGATCTGGGCTTCCGGATGCTCCAGACGGAGGGCCACCGCGTTTTCCACGCTGGAGGCCTCGTATAAGGCTTTCATATCATACATGGCTTAGTTGCCCTCCTTTTCATTCCAGCTGTCGTGGATCAGGCCCGCCTTGCTGAACTCGGCGAACAGCACGTGGGGCGTGATGGGTGTGCAGTCGATGGCCACGCCGGTGGCGTTGAGAATGGCGTTGCGGATGGCCGGCGCGCCGGAGCAGGCCGGCGGCTCACCCAGAGCCTTGGTGCCGAAGGGGGAGGTGGGCTCGGGATTCTCCACGAACTGCGCCTCCAGATGGGGGTGATCCATAAAGGTGGACAGCTTGTAGTCCAGCAGGTTGTTGTTCAGGGGCTTGCCGGTCTTTTCATCGAACAGCAGCTGCTCGCTCATACCGTAGCCGATGGCCATGGACATACCGCCGTGGACCTGGGCCTCCGCCAGGGCGGGATTGATAAGACTGCCGCAGTCGTGAACGTTGATGATCTTGTTCAGCTTCACCTTGCACAGGGCGATGTCTACCTCCACATCGGCGAAGGTACAGCCGAAGGAGTAGGCGTTGTTGCGGATGGTGTAGGTGGATTCGGCGGTGATGTGCTCGCTGTCCGCCGCGTTGTACTGGGCGGTCATGGCCAGTTCACTCAGGCTCATGAGCACCGCGCCGTCCTGCTTGCGGACGATATTGCCGTCCACGATATCCATATTGTCCACGGCCTGGCGGGTCAGCTTGGTGGCGTAGGCCAGGATCTTCTGCCGCAGCAGGGTGGCGGTCTGCCGGATGGAGAAGCCGGCCACATAGGTCTGGCGGCTGGCGTAAGCGCCCAGGCCGGTGGGCGTGATATCCGTATCCTGGCAGGAGACCACGCGGACGTCCCGGTAGCTCTTCAGGCCCACGGCCTCGGCGGTCATCTGGGCGTAAGCGGTATCAGCGCCCTGGCCGATCTCCGTCTCGCCGCACTGCATGGTGACGGTGCCGTCCAAATTCAGCAGCATACGGTTGCTGGAGGTCTCCAGCGAGATGGGATAGACGGCGGTGTTGTACCAGAACGCCGCCACGCCGATACCCCGGCGGATGTTGCCGGTGTCCTTGGCGTACTCGGCCTTCTTTTTGTCGTACTCTATGTATTCCTTGCCCTTTTCCAGACAGTCGCGGAAGGAGTCGTAGTAGTTGGTGTTGCCGGAGAAGCCGTCGTGGAAGCCCTTTGGCATGATGTACTTCATGCGGTACTCCAGCGGATCCATGCCAACAGCCTTGGCGCACTCGTCAATGTTGGCATCGTCGGCAAAGGAGGCCTGAGGCATGCCGTAGCCGCGCATGGCGCCGGCCACCGGGCGGTTGGTGTATACCGTCCAGGCGTCGCCCTCGAAGTTGTCGCAGGGGTAGATCTGCGGGAAGGAACCCATGGCCTTGGCCACGATGGAGTGGCCGTGGGAGGCGTAAGCGCCCTGGTTGGAGAAGCACTCTACCTTCCGCGCGGCAATGGAGCCGTCCTTGTGCAGCCAGGTGACGATGTGGAAGCGGATGGCGTGGCGCACGCGGTTAGAGACGAACGTCTCCTCCCGGGTGCAGTCGATACGGACGCAGCGGCCGCCCACCTGCGTGGTGCACCAGGCGCACAGGGGCTCATACAGGGCGTCCTGCTTGTTGCCGAAGCCGCCGCCGATGTAGGGCTTGATGATCTGAATGTCCGCCCAGGGACGGCCCAGGGCCTGGCCCACGATGCGGCGGATGATATGGGGGATCTGGGTGGACGCCACCACGACGATACGGCCGTTTTCCTCATAGGCAAAGCAGCCGTGGTTCTCGATGTGGCTGTGCTGCACGGTAGGCGTGTCGTACCAGCCCTCCACCTTGATGAGTCCTGGCTCCTGAATGGCAGCCTGATAGTCGCCCTTGCGGATATCGGAGTGCTTGAGGATGTTGTTGGGATAGCCCTCATGGAGCTGGGGCGCGCCGGGCTCCATGGCCTTCTGCACGTCCAGCACGAAGGGTAGCTCCTCGTACTCCACCTTCAGGGCGCGGACGCCCTGCATGGCGGACACCTCATCCTCGGCGATGACCACGGCGATATCATCGCCGTAGTAGCGCACATGACGGTTCAGCAGGTTGCGGTCGGCCACATCCTGATGGCCGGGATCCATGGACCAGGGATGACCCGCCGTGGGGAAGCAGTGCTCCGGCACGTCGAAGCAGGTCAGCACCTTCACCACGCCCTCGATCGCCTCAGCCGCGGACGTGTCAATGGACTTGACGTAGCCGTGGGCGATAGTGGCGTGCTTGATGCGGGCATACAGCGCGCCCGCAGGCATACGGTCCTCGTAGTATTTTGTCCGCCCGGTGGCCTTGTCAAAGGCGTCCACACGGATCTCGCTCTTTCCCACCTTACTCATAGTAGGCAGCCTCCTGTTGCAAAACTTGGAAATGTCGTCTATATTTTTTGCTAATGATACATATTCACGAAAATTATAGCACGGGACAGGGGAAATGTACAGCGAAAGCGTGATTTTATTTTCGGAATAACGATACGGCGAAGCTTGACGGGGCATACTGAAGCTGATACACTGGAACACACGAAAGAGGGTGGTTTGCATGGCGGAGCTGCGGATCGGCTGCCTGGTCATGGCGGCGGGCAGCGGCAGCCGCTTCGGGCGTAATAAGCTGGAGGCTGTGGTGGACGGAAAAAGTCTGCTGCGCCGTTCGCTGGAGGCGGTGCCGGCGGAGGAATTCGCGCAGGTGACGGTGGTGACGCAGTACGATGCCGCCGCGGCGCTGGCAGAGGAATTCGGCTTCACGGTGGTGCGGAATGACCGACCGGAGGACGGCCTGAGCCGCACGGTGCGTCTGGGCACCGAGGCCATGGCGGGCTGCGGCGCTATTTTGTATCAGGTGGCGGACCAGCCGCTTCTGGAGCAGGAGACGGTGCGGCGGGAGCTCGAATATTTCCGGATGCATCCGGACCATATCGTGGGCCTGGCCCATAACGGCGTGCGGGGCAACCCGTGCATCTTTCCCCGGAGGTTTTTCCCGGAGCTGATGGCGCTGGAGGGCGATGTGGGCGGCAACGTGGTCATCCGCGCACACCCGGACGCGCTGCTGCTGTATGAGACGTCCGCGGCGGAGCTGCGGGATGTGGATACGGTGGAGGCGCTGGCCGCGGTACAAGAGGACAGACAGATATGAAAGAGCACCCCTTTGGGGTGCTCTTTTACGTTTATTTCTTGGGTGCGTAGGGGGTGTTCTTCAGCGGCAGACTGAATTCCCGTTCGCCGGTGAGGCGGTAATAGGCGTCGGCAATGGCAGGGGCGGTGGGGATGGAGGTGATCTCACCGATGCCGATGGCACCGCCGGCCACATTCAGGCCGGGCTTCTCCACCACGATGGCCTGGATCTCCGGCGGGATCTGGTTGGCACGGAACAGGCCCAGCATACCGTATTTGGCGGTAGGCTTGCAGTTCTCATCGATGGGGTATTTCTCCGTCAAAGCGTAGCCCATGGACATGACCACGCCGCCCTCGATCTGACCCTCCACGCTCAGGGGGTTCACGGCCTTGCCCACGTCATGGGCGGCCACCATCTTCTTGATGCGGCCGGTGTCCCTATCCAGAATACACATCTGGGTGGCGTAGCCGTAGGCCACGTGGCTGACGGGGTTGGGTACGTCGGCGCCCAGCGGGTCGGTCTTGGCCAGATACTCGCCGTAGAACTCCGTGCCCTTCAGGTCGGCAAGGGATTTGCCGGCGTCCAGCTCCGCCTTCAGCTTTTCGCAGGCGCGGCGTGTAGCCTCGCCGGTGACAAGGGTCTGGCGGGAGCCGGAAGTGTCGCCGGAGTCGGGGGCGATCCAGGTATTGCTGCGCTCGTAGACGATATCGTCCCGGTGCAGCCCGGTGTTGGTGACCACCACCTGCACCAGCACGGTGCCCAGTCCCTGTCCGATGCAGCTGGCGCCGGAGTAGATGTGTACCTTGCCGTCGCCCTCCACGATGAGCTTGCAGCGGCCCCAGTCGGGGATGCCCACGCCTACGCCGGCGTTCTTCATGGCGCAGGCGATACCCACCGGATCGCCGTTTTTCACCGCCTCGTCATAGGCGGGCTTGATGGCCTCCAGTGTCTCTACCAGACCGGTGGAGTCGTCCACGATCTGGCCGTTGGGCAGCACACCGCCGGGGCGAATGGCGTTGCGGTAGCGGATCTCCCAGGGGGAAATGCCCACCAGGTCGGCCATCTGGTTCAGCAGCGTCTCGGTGCAGAAGCAGGTCTGGGTGACGCCGAAGCCCCGGAAAGCGCCGGCGGGGGGATTGTTGGTGTAGTAGGCGCGGCCCTCGATCTCGAAGTTCTCGTAGGCGTAGGGACCGGCGGCGTGGGTGCAGGCGCGCTCCAGCACGGGGCCGCCCAGAGAGGCAAACGCGCCGGTGTCGGACACCACGCTGGCCCTGACACCCTGAATGATGCCGTTTTCGTCGCAGCCCATGGTGAAGTCCATGTCCATGCTGTGGCGCTTGGGATGGACGAGGATGGACTCCTGGCGGCTGAGCTTGAACTTGACGGGGCGCTTTGTCAGATAGCACAGCAGCGCCGCGTGGTGCTGCACGGACATATCCTCCTTGCCGCCGAAGCCGCCGCCCACCAGGCAGTTCTGCACCTGGCAGTGGTCGTAGTCCACGCCCAGCATGGACGCGCACTCATGCATGGTGGTGTGGGCACTCTGGTCCGTGGTCAGCAGCTTTACGCCGCCGTTGTCCAGCGGCAGCGCCACGCAGCACTCCGGCTCCAGGAAGGCGTGCTCCGTCCACGGGGTGGAGAAGTGCTGGGTCAGCACATATTTGGCGTTTTTGATAGCACCCTCGGCATCGCCGCGGGAGACGTGCTTGTAGGCCTGGACGTTGCTCTCGTCCGTTTCGAACACCAGCGGCGCGCCGGGGGCGGCGGCCTCGGTGGGGTTGTGGACGGCGGGCAGGACTTCGTACTCCACCTTCACCAGCTTCTTGGCGGCCTCCACCGTCTCCTGATCCACGGCGCAGACCAGTGCCACACTGTCGCCCAGGTAGTGTACCAGCTCGCCCACGCCGATGAGGGTGGGCTGATCCTTCTTCAGATGGCCCACGTTGACCTTGCCGGGGATATCCTTCTGCGTGGCCACGCAGATCACGCCGGGCAGCACTTCAGCTTCGCTGGTGTCGATGGACAGCACACGGGCGCGGGCATACTGGCTGCGGACCGCGCCGCCGTAGCACATACCGTCCACATAGATATCATCAGGGTACTGGCCATAGCCCAGGACCTTTTCCTCCACGTCCAGTCGGTGGACGCGGCTGCCCATCTGCCAGTCGTCGGCGGAGGGGGCGGGCAGCTTGCCCTCGCGGAATATCTTAGCCGCCAGCAGGATGCCGTCGATGATCTTCACGTAGCCGGTGCAGCGGCAGATATTGTTGCGGATGGCGAAGGCGGCCTCCTCGCGGGTGGGATCGGGGTTCACGTCCAGCAGCCCCTTGGCAGAGATGACCATGCCGGGAATGCAGAAGCCGCACTGCACCGCGCCGGCCTCGCCGAAGGCGAAGGTGTAGACCTGCTTTTCCCAGTCGCTGAGCCCCTCTACCGTGAGGATGGTCTTGCCCTCCAGCTTGTCCGTCTGGGGGATGCAGGCCTTGGTGGGCTTGCCGTCGATGAGGACGTGGCAGGTGCCGCAGGCACCCTCGCTGCATCCGTCCTTTACGGAGGTCAGGTGCAGCTCGTCCCGCAGAAAGCGGATGAGCTTCTGGTTCTTTTCCACAGTGACGGACTTGCCGTTCACGGTAAATGTCGCCATAGTGTATCTCTCCTTTGCGCCCGGCCGGGCTTATCTCTGGTATTTGCAGAAATTATAGCACGGGAACGACGGAAAAACAAGGTGAGAACCGCCGCATTTTGTCCAAGGCGTGATAGTATATCGAGAATATCGGATAAAAAGAAAGAAGCCGCCCAAGGCGGCTCCTTCAAACAAAAGCTTTCTTACGTCTCCAGCACCGGAAGCATGATCTGCAGCAGAAACTGGCCCTGCTGGGCGGAAAACACGCACAGCCCGCCGTTGCGCTGGGCGATGGCCCGGATGCTGCGGCATCCGTAGCCGTGCCCTTCCCGGTCACTGATAGGCAGGCCGTCCCGCATGGCTATCGGTCCGGCGCAGGGATTGCGTATCTCGATGAGAAGCTTGTTCTGCCGCACACCGCAGTACAGGGAGATATGCTTCCGGTCGGCGGGCAGGTCCGCCACGGCGTGCAGGGCGTTTTCCAGACCGTTGCTCAGCAGGGAGCACAGCTCCGTGTCCGAAATGGCTACATCGTTGGGCAGTGAGGCATCCACGGTCAGCACGGCGCCCTGCCGCTGGGCTTTGTCGGTGAAGGAGGAGCACAGCAGGTTCACCAGATGGTTTTCGCAGAAGCGGCGGGGCGTGATGGCCTCGATATCCGCCTGGACATTTTTGATATACGCTGTCGCCTCGTCCGGCCGTCCCGCGGACAGCAGACCGTCCAGCATATTCAGGTGGTGGCGCATATCGTGCTGATAGACGGCGGTCTGGGTCTCCAGCCGGTGAAGGGAGTCCATCTCGGACTGGGACTGCTCCAGCTCCGCCTCCAGCATGGAGCGCTGCATCTCCGCGTCGGCGCGCCGCTGTGACTGCAGGTGAAAGGCGGGCAGAAACAGTACATAGAATGTTATCAGCACTGTGGGCAGAAATTCATTCAGCGCCTGAATGCCGGAATAGAGTGCATCGGAGTAGATCGTGGTGGCATAGTCGAAAATATAATAGGTGACGGGCAGGCTGCCGAACAGCAGCAGCGCCGCCGTTGAGGAGGTCATGGTGTTATAGGCCGCGGCCACGAAAAAGCGGCGCAGGAGATAATACATCACCGGCATCAGCAGGATATAGACCAGCTCGGCGGCCAGCGTGCTCTGCGTCAGCGCCTCCACGGCGATGCGTCCCCAGCGGGGCGGCTGGCAGCACAGATACGCGGTGCAGGTGCTGACAATGGCTACGCCCACCGATTTTTTCATAAACAAAATCAGGATCAGCACCAACGGCACATGGGTGACCAGCGGGTAGAGCTGCTTTACCGCTCGTTCGCCCAAAAGCACCAGCCCCAGTCCCTGCATCAGCAGGAACAGCAGGCACAGCAGCGTCAGCAGGTACTTCTGCTGCCGGGAGACATAGCCGCCGGTGGAGAGATCCGCGCTGAGCGCCAGTCCACAGATCAGCACCAGCACATAGCAGAATATATCCAGCGCGGACTGCATAGATAAATCAAACATATTATGCGTCCCTCCCGGAAAACAGCAGGGCCAGATAGTCCTTTTGCAGCTGGCCGTACAGCAGACGGGACACGGGCACGTTATGGCCGCTGAAGGTGATGACCCCGGCGGGGGAGAGCTTTTCGGCCTGGAGCATATTGACGATGTAGGACCGGTGGACCCGCATGAACTCCGGGCGGGCCAGCAGCGCCCCTTCATACTCGCGCATGGCGGCCGCCACCTCGTGAACAGTGCCGTCGGCCATGTTGAAGAACAGGTGTTTGCCGTTGACCTCCACATAGCTCAGCTGGGAAAAGGGCAGACGCACCAGCATGCCGTTGGACTTGACGGTCAGGCCGTCCTGCGGCTTCTGCTCCCGCAGATACAGCTTGTCCAGCACCGGATAGAGCAGCTTGGCATTGATGGGCTTGAGCAGATACTCCGCCGCCCGGACGCCGTAGCTTTCGTAGGCGAAGCCGGGAGAGGTGGTGAGAAAGATAATGTCCGCCGCCGCGTCGAAGGAACGGATCTCCCGTGCGGCGTCCATGCCGGTCATGCCGGGCATCAGCACGTCCAGCAGATACAGGGTGAAGCGCTCGGCGCGGGCAGCGTCCAGCAGCTGGCCGCCGCTGCGGAAGGTCTGAAAGCGGACATCGGAGTGCAGGTCAGACTGCCAGGCCTGCAAAAGCGCCGTGAGCTTTTCCAGCTCCTCGATCTGATCATCACATGCTGCGATATACATGGCGCCGCCTCCTTGTGCTTTTCTTGTGCTTCCGCGGCTTTATTTTATCATAAGAAAAGGGAATTGTCACCGCAAATTTTACATTTCGCGGACGTGTGTACGCATTTCGCGGCATATACATCCCCAAACTCCTCCACATCTGGTACGATGTCCTTCGCAGGGACCACTGTGCCCTGCGGAAGGGGGCGTATGCGTATGAAATGGGTCATCTGGCTCGTGGCGATCGCCAGCACTTCAGCGCTTGTCGCCCTGTGGTTCTGGGAGGTCCGCCGTCTGCTGCGTCAGCACCGGAGCATGGTAGAGAGCGCCCGGTGCCAGCTGGCCGCTTTTGAAAAGCGGGCGGCAGAGGCTGCGGGCAATGCTGATGTGGCGGAGGTCCTGCGGCGCAGCGAGAGCATTTACCGGCAGGCCGCCGGCAACTATAACGAGACACTGCATCGGCCATGGATCTATATTCCCGGGCGGCTGATGGGCTTCCACTATGAGGAGGCCGCGAAGGTCCCCGGCCGGGTACATAGATAGATGAACAGGAAAGAGAAGCAACAAAAACCATTGGGAGGGTATTGTTATGCGCGATGAAATGAAACGGACGATGTTTGAACTGTTCGGCGTGGGCAGCGAGGATGACAAGGTGCTGGCCGCCGGCGGCAAAAAGCCTGTCGCAAAGCCGGAGCTGGTAAAGACCGCGCCGGTGCAGGCTCCGGTACAGCCTGTGGTGAAGGCCAAGGCCGCCAGCTATCTGGCTGCGGGCACTTCGCTGGAGGGCACGCTGCGCTCTGACGGCGATGTGGAGATCGCCGGAGCATTCAAGGGCGAGGTCATTACCAGCGGCACGGTGACGCTGCGCTCGGTCATCCAGAGCAATATCACCGCCGGCAGCCTGAACCTCATCGGCTGTACGCTGACCGGTGATGTAAAGGTCACGGGCACCGTTACCGTCAGCGAGGATTCTCAGGTGACGGGTAACATCAACGCCAAGGAGCTGCTGTGCGCCGGTAAGGTCAACGGCGATCTGGAGATCACCGGCGGCACTACCCTGGAGGAGAAGGCGCAGATCAGCGGCGGCCTGGTGACGGGCACTCTGGCGGTGGTCAAGGGCGCGGTCATCCGCGGCGGCGTGGAAATCAAGGCGTTCTCCGGCCCGGCTAAGAACGAGCCCAAGCAGGAACACAAGCAGGAGCACAAGGCCAACTGACTGCGATCATGTGATCGGCGGCCGTGCAGCGGACGCTGGTACAGGAGGTATATATTATGGGCCTGTTCAGCAACAATATCCAGTATGCCGGCGGTTTCATTGAGCAGGAGGACGGCCCGGTTATGATCGCCATGCTGGACGGCACCGGTATGAATGGCCTGTATTTCCACCTGTATATGGGCGAGTAAGCTGTGATAAAAAAGGAGCACCCGGCCGGGTGCTCCTTTTTGCTTTTTTATTCTTTCGCCGCGTCCGCGTCCTCTGTTTTAGGAAGCAGCGTTACCTCCGCTGCATTCACCTGATGGTCCAGAATGGAGGCCACATGGATCCGCATCCCCTCAGCCTCCAGCGTAATGTCCTGCGGGCCGTCGTCGGGTATCATGCCCAGCGCGTCGAACACCAGGCCGGTCAGGGTGTCATGCTCCTCCTGGTCCAGCTCGATGCCAAGTGCGTCCTCCAGATCGTCCAGCTCTACGTTGCCGGTGATGACCAGGGAGCCATCCTCCCGCTTTTCGATGCGGGGCTCATCATCGTCCGGGATGTTGCTGTCGTCGCTGCCCAGGTCGCCCACCAGCTCCTCAACCAGGTCGTTCAGCGTCACGATGCCCACCATGCCGCCGTACTCGTCCAGCACCACGGCCAGGGGATTGCCGGTACGCTTCATGTTGCGGAACAGGGCGTCGGCCTTAATGGTCTCCGGCACAAAGTACGGCGTGCGGACGGCGCCGGCCATTACGCTCTCCCGGCTCTTATCCGCCAGACGGAAGTACTCCTTGGCGTTCAGAATGCCCACCACATTGTCCGCACTGTCCTCGCACACGGGGTAGCGGGTGTGCCGCGTGTTGTGGATGGTCTCGGCCCAATCGTCCATGGTGTCGTCCAGCCACAGCAGATCCACGTCCGTGCGGTGGGTGGCGATCTCCTCGGCGGTCAGGTCATCAAACTCAAAGACGTTCTGGATGAACTCCTTTTCCTCATGGTCGATGCCGCCGTGCTCGCTGCTGGCGTCCACCATCATGCGGATGTCCTCCTCGCCCACCTGCTCCTCGGCCTCGTTGGGATCAATGCCCAGCAGCCGCAGTATGCCGTTGGTAGACGCGCTCAGCAGCCACACAATGGGTGCGAACAGCTTGGAGATGACAGTGATGAGACCGGAGATGTTCAGCGCTACCTTCTCCGACTGCTTCATGGCGATCCGCTTGGGAACCAGCTCGCCGAACACCAGCGTGAAGAAGGACAGGATCAGCGTGATCAGGATCACGGCGAGGGTGTTCAGCGTGGCGGGGGGAATCGTTACGCCCAGCTCCACCAGCCAGTCCACCAGCGGGTCGGAGAAATTCTCCGCCGCGAAGGCGCTGCCCAGAAAGCCCGCCAGGGTGATGGCCACTTGAATAGTGGCCAGGAACCTGGCCGGCTGGGCCGTCAGCCGGCTGAGCCGCCTGGCCTTCCGGCTGCCCTCCGACACCATTTTGCTCAGCTTTACCTCGTTCACCGACAGCACAGCGATCTCCGCGCAGGCGAACACGGCGTTCAGGGCGATAAGCACCACCTGTAAAAGCAATAACCAACCTATTGAGGTATCCAAATTTTGTCTCCTTTCCCGGGCTCCGCTGCTTTTGCGGAGCGCCTCCTCTCGCTTTTTGCGCGATGTAAAAAGCGCAAAAGACACGGCCTGTGTGCCTCGCGCACAGGTCATGTCTCACGTCATTCTCTGTTGTTCTGATCTCGTTCAGGGCAAGAGTCGCTGCCGGCTGTGTCCATCCTGTGATAGAACCTCCCTGTATTTTTGGTTATGTTTTATTATACAGATGTGTAGGGGATATGTCAATATGACCGGAGGGAAAAGTGCCGCGGACGTCATGTCCGCGGCACAGTCATGTTACTCTGTCAGCAGCGTTTCCAGCCGCGCACGGATCAGACCCAGCAGCGTGTCGTTGTCCGGCTTGTCGGTGTATTCCGACGGGTCGCACAGCATGGTCAGGTCCTCGGTAAAGTACCCGGCCTCGAATATATCCAGCCCCGCCTGCTCCAGGCAGCCGGAAAAGCGCACCAGGTCGGCGTTGCCGTCCAGCTCGCCCCGCTTCCGCAGGGCGCCGGCCCAGGCGAACATGGTGGCCAGGGGGTTGGTGGATACCTTTTCACCCTTGCGCCAGCGGTAGAAGTGGTCGGTGACGGTGCCGTGGGCGGCCTCATACTCGAAGCAGCCGTCCGGGGACACCAGCACGCTGGTCATCATGGGCAGGGAGCCGGAGGCCGCGGCGACCAGGTCGCTCATCACGTCGCCGTCGTAGTTCTTGCAGGCCCAGACGATGCCGCCCTTGCTGCGGAGGACCTTGGCCGCGATATCGTCGATGAGCGCATAGCGGTAGTGAAGTCTCGCCTGTTCAAAGGCGGCCTTGTACTCCTCGTCATAGACCTGCTGGAACAGCAGCTTGAAGGTCTGGTCGTAGTCCTTGGAGATGGTGTCCTTGGCGCCGAACCACACGTCCTGCCCCACGGACAGGGCATAGGTGAAGCAGCAGCGGGCGAAAGAGAGGATGGAGGCGTCCCGGTTGTGCATGGCCTGCACCACGCCGGGGCCTTTGAAATCATAGACAGTCTGGCGGCTCAGCTCCCGACCGCTTTCATCGGTGAACACCAGCTCCGCCTTTCCGGCACCGGGTACGCGGTATTCCACCGCCTTGTATAGATCGCCGTAGGCGTGGCGGGCGATGGTAACGGGCTTCTCCCAGCAGGTCACCACAGGCTTGACCCGCTTCAGCAGGATGGGTGCGCGGAACACGGTGCCGTCCAGCGCCGCCCGGATGGTGGCGTTGGGGGATTTCCACAGCTGGGTCAGGCCGTACTCCTCCTGCCGCTGCAGGTTGGGGGTGATGGTGGCGCACTTCACGCCGATCTTCAGGCGTTTGATGGCCTCCGCTGCCTGTGCGGTGACGGCATCTGCCGTCTCCTCCCGGTGGGGCAGGGACAGGTCGTAGTATTCGGTGTTCAGGTCCACGAAGGGCTTAATAAGTGTGTCCTTTATCATGCCCCACAGCACATGGGTCATCTCATCGCCGTCCAGTTCGGCGATGGGGACAGGCATTTTGATCTTTTCCATTCAGTTCACCGCCTTTGCCGCGTAATAGTTGATGAGGCACCCGCGCAGCAGCAGCTCGCGCTCCTCCGCGTTGGTGTTTTTCAGATAGAGGAGGAGGTCCGTTTTCCTGCCGTCATGCAGCAGTACCGCGGGGAATTCCTCGTCGCCCCGGGCCACCTTCTCCCGCACCTCCGGGACGTAGATAAAGTCGCCGGGTGCGCCGTCAAAGCTGTCGTCCGCCGCCAGTGTAAAAGGCAGCAGGCCCCAGTTGACGCAGTTGGAGCGATAGCGCTTGGTGGCGAATTCGTAGCAGATGTTGGCGCTGCCGCCCAGCACCCGCTGACAGGAGGCCGCCTGCTCCCGGGCGGAGCCGTCGCCGGGTTTGTTGGCAAAGATAACGGAGCCGATGTGCAGCCGGGACAGACTGCGCGTATCCAGACCCAATGCGTGCAGCGTATCCGCCAGCGCCGCCGGTATCCCGCCTGCGGCCCGGGCGCTTTCCAGCGCCGCCGCGGCCTTGGCCCGGGGCACATAGTCCGGGTCGCGGCGGGACAGGGTGAACTGCGCCAGCTTCATGGGGTTGGAACGGTAGGAGGACGTCTCGCCGGAGGGGATGAGCTCGTCTGTGGTGGTGACCTCATCCCGCAGAACGGAGGCCACCTGTAGGAGCAGATCATCGGATAGGGCGGGGATGGCGGGCCATTCGGCGATGTTGGGACCGTATTGCAGCGGGGCGTCCGGCTGGGGGTGGCCGAAGCCGCGGTAGACCCGCTTGTCGTACACGGAGGCGTCGAACTTTCTGGTGGCGGCGGCGGGGGCATCGTAGTCCACGTCCGCCGCGGAGGTGAGCACACCGTGGTTCCGCGCGGTGGCGGCAATGGAGCGGGCGTCCATCAGGATCACGCCGGACAGCTGGCCGTCGCCGGGCTTGGAGCCCTCCCGGTTGGGGAAATTCCGGGTGGTGTGGCGGATGGACAGGGCATCGTTGGCGGGCACATCGCCTGCGCCGAAGCAGGGGCCGCAGAAACAGGGCTTGCACACGGCGCCGGCGCGCAGCAGCCGGGCGGACACGCCGTTTTCCACCAGCTCCAGCTCCACGGGGACGGAGGGGGGATACACGGAGAAGTCAAAATTCCCGCTGCCCACATCGCAGCCGTCCAGAATGGCAGCTGCCTCGGCGATGTTGTCATACAGGCCGCCGGCACATCCGGCGATAACGCCCTGCTCTACATGGAGCTTGCCGCCCTTTACCTTGTCGGTGAGATGCAGCTGCACCTTGCCGCCGAACTGGTCGGCGGCCCGCTTCTCTACCTCACGCAGGATGTCGCCGGGGTCGGCGATCAGCTCCCGCAGCGTCACCGCCTCGGAGGGGTGGAAGGGCAGGGCGGCCATGGGCTCGATGGCGGACAGGTCCAGCTCGATAAGGCCGTCATAGTACGCGCCGTCCTCGGGATGCAGGGGGGCAAAGTCCTCCGCCCGGCCGTGCAGCGCCAGATAGTCCCGCACGGCGCCGTCCGTCTCCCAGATGGAGGTCAGGCAGGCTGTTTCGGTGGTCATGACGTCGATGCCAATGCGGTAGTCCATGCTGAGACGGCCGATGCCGTCACCCACGAACTCCAGCACCTTGTTTTTCACAAAGCCATTTTTATACACCGCGCCGCACAGGGCGATGGCCACATCGTGGGGGCCCACGCCGTGGCGGGGGCTGCCGGTGACGTGCACCAGGACCACCTGGGGCGCTGCCAGGTCGTAGGTGTTACGCAGCAGCTGCTTGACGATCTCGCCGCCGCCCTCGCCTACGCCCAGGGTGCCCAGCGCGCCGTAGCGGGTGTGGCTGTCGGAACCGAGAACCATTTTGCCGCAGCCGGCCAGCATTTCCCGGGCGTACTGGTGGATGACCGCCTGGTTGGCGGGCACATAGTCGCCGCCGTATTTCACCGCGGCGGACAGACCGAAGGCGTGGTCGTCGGCGTTGATGGTGCCGCCCACGGCACACAGGCTGTTGTGACAGTTGGTGAGCACATAGGGCACCGGGAACTCCGTCAGACCGCTGGCCTTGGCGGTCTGGATCACGCCCACATAGGTGATATCATGGGAGATGAGACTGTCGAACGTCAGGTGCAGCAGGCCGTCGCCGCTGCCGGTGTTGTGGGCGCGGAGGATGCGGCAGGCCATGGTCTTCTCCCGGGCTGCCGCCATGGCGGGTGTGGCCTCACGGACGGTGCCGCCGGTCCAGAGGACGGGAAGATCGTGCAGCTTGATCATAGGATAGCACCCCTTTCGGGAAATCAGAGTGTCGGGCACAGGCGGCCCGTGCAATAATGTAGTCAGTATAGCACGATGATGGAAAAATGCAAGAGGAAAATCAAGAAAATTGCAAGTTTGAAATTTGCGTTTTGCAAAAAGATCGAGTGCTGACGGATAAATTTGCGTTAAAATAAAAAATTTTGAAATTTTGAAATTTTGCTCTTGCAAAATGAAGGCGGCGGACGTATAATCACCCATGAAACAACGTACCGCCCTGCGGCGAAAGGAGAAACCGACATGACCGAGAAAGACGCCACGATTTTAAAACAGTATACCAATCCTCTGAGCCGCAGCATCCAGGAGCAGTACGCCATCAGTCCGGATCACTACCGGGGCGATATAAAGCTGGGCCTGCGGAATAACGATGGCACGGGCGTTTTGGTGGGTGTGTCCAAGGTGGGCAGTGTTCAGGGCTATCTGATGCAGGACGGTCAGCGTGTTCCCGCCCCCGGCAAGCTGTACTACCGCGGCATCGAGCTCACCGACATCGTGGAGGCCCACCGCAAGGCCGGCACCTTCGGCTTCGAGGAGGTAGCCTACCTGCTGCTGATGGGTTATCTGCCCTCCAAGAGCGAGCTGGCCTACTTCGACAAGATCATGAACCAGGCCCGCAAGCTGCCCGAGGGCTTTACCGAGGGCATGATCATGCGGCACCCCAGCCACAATATCATGAACGAACTGGCCCGCAGCGTGCTGAGCCTGTATTCCTACGATCCGGACCCGGACAACACCTCCATCGACAATATGCTGCTGCAGTCCGTCAAGCTCGTTGGTTATTTCCCGTCCATTGTGGCCAATGCCTACGCGGTGCAGCGCCACTACTTCCACGGCGACTCCCTGCATATCCATTTCCCGGTGCCGGAGCTGTCCACGGCGGAGAACTTCCTCCGCATGATGCGCCCGGACAAGAGCTACACCGATGAGGAGGCCCATCTGCTGGACATGATGCTCATGGTCCACGCGGAGCACGGCGGCGGCAACAACTCTACCTTCGTCTGCCGCGCCATGTCCTCCAGCGGCACGGACACTTACAGCGCCATTGCCGGGGCTGTCGGCTCCCTGAAGGGGCCCCTCCACGGCGGCGCCAACGCCAAGGTCATGGAGATGTTCCGCTATATCAAGGAGAATGTGGATCCTCACGACGACGGCTCCATCAAGGACTACTTGAACAAGCTGCTGGACGGCCAGGCGGGCGATCGGTCCGGCAAGATCTACGGCCTGGGCCACGCGGTGTACACCATGTCTGATCCCCGCGCCGTGCTGCTGAAGAAGTACGCCCAGCGCATGGCGGAGCTGAAGGGCTACGCCGACGACTTCGCCCTGCTGCAGAAGGTGGAGGAGCTGGGCCTGCCCATGGTCATGGAACGCAAGCACAGCGACACGCCCATGTGTGCCAATGTGGATATGTACTCCGGCCTGGTGTATGCCATGCTGGGCATCCCTGAGGAGGTGTTCACGCCGCTGTTCGCCTCCGCCCGTATTGCCGGCTGGTGCGCCAACCGCATCGAGGAGGTGGTCACCTGCCACAGGATCATGCGCCCGGCCTACCGTGCCGTCACCACCCACGAGGCGTATATCCCCATGGACCAGCGCGGCGAGCATCTGCACCTGTCCGCGGCGGACTGATACAAGAAAAGAGCCGTCCCCATGGGGGACGGCTCTTTTTTACAGGACCAGGTTTTCGTCGGTGATCTCGCCCTTGCAGACCACGTTGGTGGGGCCGGTCAGATACAGGTCGGTGACGCGGCCGGCCGCGTTCCGTTCCACGTCCACATACAGCGTGCCGCCGGTCATGTCTACCCGCACATGCTTGCCGGAGACCTTGCCCAGCAGCGTCAGCACCGTCACCACGGAGCCGGTGCCCGTGCCGCAGGCGTAGGTAAAATCCTCCACCCCGCGCTCATAGGTGCGCTCGTACACATGGTCCGGGCCGATGATCTCATAAAAGTTCACGTTGGCGCCCTTGGGGAAATCCGGATAATGCCGCAGGGTCCGGCCCAGCCGGAGCAGCGCCGCCGCGTCATAGTCTCTCAAGCCGGCGATGGGTACCGCCGCGTGGGGGATGCCGGGGTCGCCCAGCTCCACATAGGCGCAGTCGTAGGTGATGCCGTCCACCTCCGCCGTACCGTCCAGCCGCAGATGGCAGGGATCGTTGAGCCGTATACGGTATAGCCGTTTGCCCATTCGCCAGCCCGTCACAAGACCGGCGGTGGTCTCTACCCGCTGTGTTTCGCCGGCCAGGCCGTTCTCGAACCCGAAGCGGCAGATGCACCGCGCGCCGTTGCCGCACATCTCACCCGTGGAGCCGTCGGAGTTGAAGAACAGCATTTTGTAGTCGCCGCCACAGGTGGGGGGCTTCACCACCATGAAGCCGTCTGCGCCGATGGACATATGCCTCTCACACAGGACGCGGACGATCTCCGGCCACCTGTTCTCGGGGATGGCGTTCCGACGGTCGTCCACCACGATAAAATCATTGCCTGCCCCGTTCATCTTCCAGAATTCCATGATAGCCCTCCCTCGCGGTATTTTCTGCCATTGTACAGGGAACTGCCGCCATTGTCAAATACGCTGTCCCTATCGCCCGCGCCAAAAAGAAAAGCCACCCTTTAGGGTGGCTTTTCTGTGACTGCCCACAGGTTTTGTTGTCCGTACTTCCACATACCGCAAGGAAGGGGGAGTGTGAGGGGGAAACCTTTGCGGGGTTCCCCACTCGCGTTCAGTCATCCGCCCGCAGGCGGCACTTTTGCACAGCAAAAGTGCCGCACCAAAAAAGAAGAGGCACACGAACGTGTGTCTCTTCTTTTTTGGTGCGAGCGATGGGACTTGAACCCACACGACCTTACGGACACAAGCACCTCAAGCTTGCCTGTCTGCCGATTCCAGCACGCTCGCGGACAAGATACCTGACTATTATAGCAAAACCGGGCAGTTTGTCAAGTACCGGAGGAAAATTCACCTGCTGCAGATAAAAAAGACCGCCGAAAGGCGGTCTTTTTCCTGTATTCCTATGTGCTTACTCGTTGCCGGGGAAACTGGGGATGGTGGCGAAGCCCCGCTGCAGGTCCTCGTCGGTGGGGATGACATCGCGCATCTCGCCATCGTTGTACTTGCCGTAGGCAACCATGTCGAAGTAGCCGGTACCGGTCAGGCCGATGACGATATTCTTGGTCTCGTTGTTCTCCTTGCACTTCACCGCCTCGTCAATGGCCACGCGGATGGCGTGGCTGCTCTCCGGCGCGGGCAGGATGCCCTCGCAGCGGGCGAACAGCTCCGCCGCCTCGAACACGGCGGTCTGCTCCACGCTGCGAGCTTCCAGCATGCCGTCGTGGTACAGCTGGCTGACGATGCTGCTCATGCCGTGATACCGCAGGCCGCCGGCGTGGTTGGCGGAGGGGATAAAGCCGTTGCCCAGGGTGTACATCTTGGCCATGGGGCAGATCTTGCCGGTGTCGCAGAAGTCGTATTTGAACACGCCACGGGTCAGGCTGGGGCAGGAGGCCGGCTCCACGGCGATGATCTTATAGTCTGCCTCACCGCGGAGCATCTCACCCACGAAGGGGGAGATCAGGCCGCCCAGATTGGAGCCGCCGCCGGCGCAGCCGATAATGATGTCCGGCTTGATGCCGTATTTATCCAGCGCCGCCTTCGTCTCCAGACCGATGACGGACTGGTGCAACAGCACCTGATTCAGCACACTGCCCAGCACATAGCGGGTGTTGGGCGTGGAAGCGGCGCACTCCACGGCCTCACTGATGGCGCAGCCCAGAGAGCCGGTGGTGTCGGGGAACTCCGCCAGGATCTTGCGGCCTACCTCGGTGGTCAGGGAGGGAGAGGGGGTCACGTCCGCGCCGTAGGTCCGCATGACCTCGCGGCGGAAGGGCTTCTGCTCATAGGAGCACTTCACCATGAACACATGGCAGTCCAGCCCCAGATAGGCGCAGGCCATGCTCAGCGCCGTGCCCCACTGGCCGGCACCGGTCTCCGTGGTCACGCCGGTCAGACCCTGCTCCTTGGCGTAGTAGGCCTGGGCGATGGCGGAGTTCAGCTTGTGACTGCCGGAGGTGTTGTTGCCCTCGAATTTGTAGTAGATATGTGCCGGGGTGCCCAGCTTCTCCTCCAGACAATAGGCGCGCACCAGCGGGGAGGGACGATACATCTTATAGAAGTTCCGCACGTCCTCGGGGATGGGGATATAAGGGGTATGGTCGTCCATCTCCTGCTTTACCAGCTCGGCGCAGAACACGTGGCCCATCTCCTCCGCCGTCATGGGCTTCAGGGTGCCGGGGTTCAGCAGGGGGGCGGGCTTCGTCTTCATGTCGGCGCGCACATTGTACCAATACCGGGGCATCTCGTCCTCGGAGAGATAGATCTTGTAGGGAATGCCGCGGTTCTTCAGTTCTTTCATGGTGTTTGTCTCCTTTCGGTATTGGTCAGCGCGGTACGCTGTGTTACGCAAAATAGTCGATCTGCATGGCGTGCTTGACCTTGGCCAGGGTATCGGCCGCGGCGGCCTGCGCTGCCTCGGTGCCCTGCCGCAGCACGTCCATCACATAGCCGGGGTCCTTTTCCAGCTCCTCACGGCGATTACGGATAGGCTCCAGCGTCTCCTGCAGGACGTTGTTCAGGAACTTCTTGACCTTCACATCACCCAGGCCGCCCCGCTGATAGTGGGCCTTCAGTTCGTCCAGATTGGCGTAGTCCGGCAGGTATTTGGCAAAGTGCTCATCATTGCAGAAGGCGTCCAGATACATGAACACCGGGTTGCCCTCGGTCTGGCCGGGGTCGCTGACCTGCAGGTGGTTGGGGTCGGTGAACATACCCATGACCTTGGTGCGGATGTCCTCCGGCTTGTCGGCCAGATAGATGCAGTTGCCCAGGGATTTGCTCATCTTTGCCTTGCCGTCGGTGCCGGGCAGACGCAGGCAGGCCTCGTTGTCCGGCAGCAGGGCCGTGGGCTCCACCAGCGTCTCGCCGTACAGCTCATTGAAGCGGCGGACGATCTCGCGGGCCTGCTCCAGCATGGGCAGCTGGTCCTCGCCTACGGGCACGGTGTCGGCCATGAAGGCGGTGATGTCCGCCGTCTGGCTGACGGGATAGGTCAGGAAGCCCATGGGGATGCTGTGGTTAAAGCCCCGCAGCTGGATCTCCGCCTTCACGGTGGGGTTGCGTTCCAGCCGGGCCAGCGTCACCAGGTTCATGTAGTAGAAGGTCAGCTCCGTCAGCTCACACACCACGGACTGGATGAACATATGGCACTTGGCGGGGTCCAGACCGCAGGCCATGTAGTCCAGCGCCACCTGTAGGATGTTCTCCCGCACCTTACCGGGGTTGTCGAAATTGTCGGTCAGGGCCTGGGCGTCGGCGATCATAAAGAACAGCTTTTCAAATTTGCCGCTGTTCTGCAGGATAACGCGGTTGCGGAGGGAGCCCACATAGTGGCCCACGTGCAGGCGGCCGGTGGGGCGGTCGCCGGTGAGGATGATCTTACCCATAATCGTGATTCCTTTCTGTATGAGAAATGTTTTTTCGAGACAACAAAAAAGTCTGTCCCATGGAAAATCCATGGGACAGACTGAAAATACAAGCCTGCGGTACCACCCACATTGGCGTAAAAACGCCCACTTTGCGCGCACTGTCATGCGTTCCGCCGGGATAACGGCCGCGGCTGCCGTCGGGTATTACTCGCCATCTGGCTTTCTCCCCGCCCTCGTAAGTCCATTCACCGCACGTTCCGCTGCCGCGCTTTCACCGATACGCGGCTCTCTGAAAGTTTCCTGTGCGATTACTCCTCTTACTCAACGGTTTTTGAAGTATGGGGTTATTGTATCACCTTTTTTGCAGATGTCAAGCAAAAATTTTATCGGACGGCGCTATCTGCACAGCATTTCCAGCAGCTGCGGGGCGGTGTCCGCGATGTGTTCCGCACCGGCAATTTCCAGTTTTTCACGGCCGCGGAACCCCCAGCTGACGGCGATCAGCGGCAGACCGGCGTTGCGGGCCGTGGCCACATCTACCTCGCTGTCGCCCACATACACGGCATTTTCCGGGTGGACGCCGAGAGCTGAAAGCGCTTGTGACACAAGGGCTGGCGATGGTTTCGGGTCCACGCCGTCCCGTTGGCCGAGGGCCGGCATACCGGGGAAAAACTTTTCCGCCAGCGCCTTGGTAGTGGCGTCCGGCTTGTTGGAGACAACGGCGGTCTTCACACCCATTTTTTCCAGCTCCGCCAGGACCTCCGGAACGCCGGGGTACGGCGCGGTCTTTACGCAATTATGGGCCTGGTACCAGTCCTTGTAGGAGACTAAAATCTCGTGAAACCGTTGGGGCGCAATGGGTTCGGGGATGGCACGCTCCATGAGCTTCGCGGCGCCGTTGCCGACGAAGGCGCGTATTTCCTCGAGGGTGCGCTGCGGCCAACCATTTTCAAGCAGGATATGATTTACAGCGTCCTGCATATCCGATAGAGTGTCTAAAAGTGTGCCGTCCATGTCGAAAAGAACGGCCTGAAAGCGGGGGGAAAGAGGGAAATTCATGTGGCAGGTTCCTTTACATTCAGGTTATTTTATGTTGCGCTTATGGTCACTTTATCTTGCTCTTAATGAAACATTATAGCAAACTGTGAGGCACATTGCTATATGCAGTTGTCGTTTTTTTGCGGCATGGCACATTTTTGGCCGGACAGACGGGTCGGCAGGTGGGGAAGGAGGATGCTGCCCGGGATCAGCAGGATGCCGATGCCGCCCCAGGAGGGTGATCTGCTCCTTCAGGAGCACCGCGCCGCGGCCCACGGTGCGGCGGCTGAGGCGGCCGAAGGGCGCGCTGCCGCCTGCGGAAAAGGCGGGACGGACGCCGGCAGAGCCGACGCCCGTCCCAATGCAAAAGGGGAACACACATGGACGTGCGTTATACGCTTGTTACGCCTTCCTGCCGCTCTTGAAGAAGGCGCCGATGACCTCAATGACCACAAAGACGATCAGGTAATATACCACGTTTATCTTGTGAGAGTAGATAGCGGCGAACACCATGAACAGGGAGCACAGGATGGCCAGCACGGGCATGACCTTGCCGCGGAAGCCGGACAGATCCTTGCGCTTGAGCAGAGCGATGTAGATGGGGATGTAGATGGCGTACAGGGTGATGATGGGCAGCTCAGAAGAGTCGAACTTGAAGGGACCGAAGCCCCCCATGATGGTGCCGCCGTAGAAGTACAGCAGCCACAGGGAGCTGACCAGCAGACCGAACACGGCGGAGTTGTTGGCCATGTTGGTGTTGGCGTCCACGTTCTTGAACATGGCCAGCTTGGGGCTGCCGCTCTCAACGGCCAGATCGAACATGCCGCGGGTAACAGCCATTGTCAGGCCGTTGCAGGTGCCCCAGCAGGAGATTACAACGAACACGAAGATGGCAGCGCCGCCCACCTGGCCAAAGATGTTCTGGAAGGCGATCTTGGCGCCGGCCTCACCGCCGGCCATCATGACTTCAGACTCTACGGCGCCGGCCAGACCGACGTAATAGATCACGTACACGATAGCAACGATCACGGTGCCGATCAGCAGCGCACGGGGCATGTTCTTCTTGGAGTCCTTCAGCTCGCTGCCGATGGAGGTGGCGCAGATCCAGCCCTCAAAGGCGAAGGCCAGGGAGACGATAGCGCCGAACAGCCCCTCGGTGAAGGGCATCTCGGTAACGACATTGGAGAAGTTGAACTCGGTCATGCCGCTGGTCAGACCCACGATGGTGCCGACAACGGCCATCAGCAGCAGGGGGATCAGCTTGATGATGGTGGTGGCGATTTGGAACTTACCGGCCAGCTTGGGAGCCAGAGCGTTCATGGTGTAGGTAACGACCATGAAAACACCGGCCAACATCATGGTGCGGCCGCCGACCACAGGGTCGTCCCAGCCCATGAGTACGCCGAAGTAGCGGGCGGGCAGCCAGCTCAGCACGGACACCAGAGAGGGGTAATAGATGACGGCCATGAACCAACCCACATAGTAGCTGTACCACTTGCCGCAGGAGGCACTGGCGTAGCCCACCAGACCCTCCACGCCCTCGTGACTCTGTGCCACGACGCCGAAGGTGCAGGCGCTGATGATCATGACAATGCCCATGATGATGAATGCCAGAATACCGACAGACAGATTACCGCCGGTCTTCGTCAGGACAGCTTCGGCCTTGAAGAACACGCCGGAGCCGATGACAGTGCCCACCACCAATGCGATGGCTACGGGCAGAGTATACCGTTTTTCCATAATTCCGTTTTCCTTTCTGATCTCTCCTCATAATTGGATCGTGAGACTTTTCACAATCACAGCATCATTATAGCGCGTTCAAGATTTATTCACAAGCCTTTTTTGTCTGTGTTTTGTAGAAAAATTCACAATAATTTTAGGTAATTCGCCAATTCGCGCTTTACACCGTTAAGGCTTTTAGCGGGTTTCCGCAGAAGAAAACCGCGGCGCACCGCGGCAGGCATACAGCTGCTTAGAAAAGCGCGGAAAAAAGCAGGACCGGCGGGGCCGGTCCTGCATGGCAGGCAGAGGTCGTTATACGTTGAAGCGGAAGTAGATCATGTCGCCGTCCTGCACCACATACTCCTTGCCCTCGCTGCGGAGCTGGCCCTTTTCCTTGGCGGCGTTGACGCTGCCGTACTTGATCATATCGTCGTAGGCAATGACCTCCGCCCGGATGAAGCCCCGCTCGATGTCAGTGTGGATTTTACCGGCGGCCTGAGGGGCCTTGGTGCCCTTTCTGATGGTCCAGGCGCGGCACTCATCCTTGCCGTAGGTCAGGAAAGAGATAAGGCCCAGCAGGGAGTAGCTGCACTTGATGAGCCGATCCAGACCGGATTCCGCAATGCCCAGCTCGTCCAGGAACATCTGGCGGTCCTCACCCTCCAGCTCAGCGATGTCCTGCTCCAGTTTGGCACAGATGGGCAGCACCTCGCTGCCCTCGGCTTCTGCCAGCGCACGGACCTTCTTCAGATACTCATTGCCCTCCTGATTGGCGAAGCCGTCCTCGTCCATGTTGGCGGCGTAGAT